>Ga0272440_1000054_pt1 | contig 100725 bp, 88 predicted proteins | sample SSMMMBAug17_FD_192440 | JGI IMG/M metagenome (GOLD analysis project Ga0272440, IMG submission 192440) | Marine sediment archaeal communities from Little Sippewissett salt marsh, Falmouth, MA, United States - SSM-MMB-Aug17 | ecosystem: Environmental > Aquatic > Marine > Wetlands > Sediment ... | reverse complement strand
TGGCAAATATACCTCAGTGAGAAGCTCGGATAAAATGGGCGCGCATACCTTTGATCCCAACTTGCCTGCATTCAGTGATATGAAATACATGGCAGGCGGTTATGGTTATTGGATAGAAATGACAGAAGTGGGTATATTGGAAATTCAGGGCATAAAGGCATCACCCAATGATTTTCTGGCATTAGAAAATGGCTGGAATCTGGTAGGCTATTGGGATGAAAACACCCAATATATTCAATCAAAACCATTGGTGGCATTTCCAGAATTATCAAAATTTGAACAGGTTGAAAGTATCGGTAATATTTTGCAATCTATCGATGGTCAATATGATGTGGTCCGAACATTTGACAGCAATGGCGCCCATACATACGATCCAATGCTTGAGCCTTATAGCGATGTATATTATCTTGGTCCAGGCTATGGTTTTTGGGTGAGAATGAATACCAGTGGGCAGTTGAGTTGGTAGGCTTTGCCAAAACAAGCTCTGATATATGATACCTTGAAAAGCCACAATATTTAGCCTGAAAGGGCGTTACATGTTTTATTGATCTGACTATTTATGTAATGCCCTTTCAGGAGTTAAAAAAAAGGATATCATTTACCCAGGGCGATGAGCCTGAGGGGCGTATGTGGGCGTATGTAAAAGTTGGGGGAACATGTTTGCCTTAGACCAAAACCGAATTCCAACCAATGATCGAAACCAAATATAAGGGCAAACCTTATATTTGCCCTCCGAACAAAAATCATAAACGAACCGATGTCCTATAATTCGCTCAAGATAAATGGGGAACTTATTTTTCGAGTATTCCTAGGCATTCAAGTTAAATTTTACATAAAAACTGGTCAATATGGAAAAATAATGAAAAATACTACCTCCCAGAACAAAAACGTGCCAAATCCCATGATTATATGGCAGATTATCCCAGACATAAAAAATAATGCCCCCGCTATAGAGTAATCCTCCCACAATTAGAAAGACTAGGCTTTGTAGAGGAACATGCAAAATAATTTCTTTTGCAGCAAAAATACACAACCATCCCATAAAAATATAGATAAACAGAGATAATTTTTCAAACCTTGTAATAAATAAGCACTTAATAACAACACCTGTTATCGCCAGTATCCATACTGCCAGGGTAATTGCCCATCCAAGCACGCCATTAATATTTATTAACATCAATGGTGTATAAGATCCGGCAATCAATAAAAAAATTGCCGAGTGATCTAGTTTTTTGAACACTTGTTTTGCAATTCTTCCTGTCAGACTGTGGTATAAAGTTGAGGAAAGATATAAAAGAATCAATGATATACCATAAATGCAAAAGCAGATAATATGAAAACTATTGCCATATAAATTGCCAGCCATTATTAACACGATAAGGCCAGCAATACTTAGTAACGCTCCGATACCATGGGTGATACTGTTTGCAATTTCCTCACCCAGTGTATAATGAGATATTATGCCTGTTTTTAATGCTGACATTTTTTCCTCCTATTTTGATAATTTAACGTAATTTGTTATATATAATTCTTGTTCGGCATGTACAAGATATTTAGCACTGATTTACAAATCTTTTACATTACATTAATAATTATTTAACAATGATTTGCTTGACAGTGAGTATGGAAAGGTTTACATAAGAGAAAAGTTTGCGTAAGAAAATAATAAAAAACAAATATCGCATAGAAGATGGCCGAGTTTTTTGGGGATGGTCCCAATGATTTTAGAATTTTTTTTTTCATCAAAGTAAATTCTATTTGCTTTTGGTGCAGAACCTACTTGTTCATTAAAAGGAGTAACATATGAAAACAAAACACATCCAATTAATTATTACCATATTGATGATTTTTGGAACATTGATCATTACCATACCAGCTTACGCACTTCCATTTAGAATTGAGGGAGCGGTTGGTATTTGGAATCATGATCCAAATGGTATGATCAACTACAATGGTGATGATATTGAGCTGAACACTGATCTATCCTTGAGTGATCGAAACGACATTAGTTTGTGGTTTCGTATTGAACATCCGGTACCAATGCTGCCAGATATCAAAGTTCAATATACACCCATAAAGGTGAAGGATACCAATTCAACCAATCGCGTATTTGTATTCGGCGGTCATTCTTTTGACGATGCTGTTCGCAGTGAATTGGAAATGGATATTTTTGATGTTCAACTTTACAATCATTTGCCATTTCTTCAGTTGGCATCACTAAAAAGTTTGGATATAACCTATGGGCTCAATTTCAGATTTCTAAATGCAAGTGCATTTATTGAAGAAATAAAATCAGTTGACGCCCGATCCAGAAGTTTTTCAACCCCACTGGTAATGCTTTGCGGTGGATTTCGTATCGCACCGGTTGATCGTTTTTCCCTGATTGGTGATATTCAGGGCACTGCATATAATGGAAAGCATTGGTATGATATAACAGCTGAGGTTCAGGTTGCACCAATAAACAAATATGTTTTTTTGGGAATTGGGTACCGATATCAGGATTTCAAAATTGATGATGTTGAAGATGTCACCGCAGATCAAACCATGCAAGGCTGGTTTGCTGAATTAGGATTTCGGTTTGAATAAATAAATTCATGAACTTTCGAATACAGGGACACAACCTTCTCAGATGATGTCCACATAAAGGATTTATCTGCACGAAACCAGGTAAATTGTCGTTTTGCATAACGACGTGTGTCCCTTTTCATCAACTGAATTGTTTCATTCCAGTCCAACTGATCATTGAGATATGCACACATATGTTTGTAGCCAATTGATTGCATGGCATTTAGTTGGCAATGGTATCCACGATCCATTAATGACTGAACCTCTTTCAACAAGCCCTCCTGAATCATCCGGTCCACCCGATGTTCAATACGTGTGTAAAGCTGCTTTCGGTCTTCATTGAGCATAATTTTGAAAAGATCATAAGGCTGATCTGCAAACTGATGAATTTGATGATGTTGTTTAATGGAGCACCCTGTGGTATCAAAGACTTCAAGTGCTCGAATAATGCGAACCATATCATTTGGATGAATCGTTGATGCGGCCTCTGGATCTTTTTTTTGAAGCTGTTCGTATAAAAAAATATTCCCCTTTTCAGCAGCCATTTGTTTGTATTTTTGGCGTATGGATGGATTACCTGGCGCCTGCGCAAATAATCCGCCTGTTAATGCCTTAATATATAGACCTGATCCACCAACCAGAAAAGTTGGTATGCCATCATCATGTAAGTGTTGAATAATTGGCCGTGCCATTTCAACGTATCTGGCAGCATCAAACGAGACATCTGGATCAACAATGTCGATCATATGATGTTTTATTTGTGCTTGTTCTTCCTTATCCGGCTTTGCAGTTCCAATATCCATATATCGATATACTTGAATGGCATCTGCACCGATGATTTCACCGCACCATTTTTTAGCCATTTGGATAGCAATGCGCGTTTTTCCAATACCGGTTGGACCGGCAATGATAATTATTTTAGGTTTATTTTTTTTTTCTGTGTGTTTCATGTTGACAATATCCACTAAACATAGTACAAGACTTAAATTTTTTAAATTACACAGGCAGCATGCCTGAGAATAATAACGACATAAGCAAAAAGCTCCACTTAGAGCAATAAGCCCTATGTCATAATATTGAAAAAATGTACAACGTTATATGTACAAAAAAAACGCCAAAGTAATTTGGTCATTTAACTTTAACAGGAGGTTATTTCATGCCAACAGTCGAATTTCAAGGAAAATCTTTTTCAGTTGATGAAGATGGCTTCATCGATAATTATGAAGATGGAAAATGTGACGAATGGGTTCAATACGTCAAAAAAGAAGAAGGTATTGACGAGTTGACCGATGAACACACAAAAGTCATTGATATTCTGCGTGAATACTATGAGAAAAATGGTATTGCACCAATGGTTCGTGTCCTTTCAAAATTGACTGGATTCAAATTAAAACACATCTATGAATTGTTTCCATCAGGACCGGGTAAAGGCGCCTGTAAAATGGCAGGTTTACCCAAACCAACAGGTTGTGTATAGTCATTTATTCAACTGAATATTTTTTTTTAAAGGCCATGCACGACTGGTATGGCCTTTTTTTTTTATATCAGGAACTCCAATGGATTTCCAAAAACCAATAAAGCCCACATGAAAAATCAAATCATTCATATTAAAACCAAATCACAAACCGAATTGATAGACATTACCGAACATGTGCAACATTTTATTAAAAGCAATCAAATTGAATCGGGCATCTGCATGGTTTATGTACCACATACCACTGCTGCTATAACGATTAATGAAAATGCAGATCCATCGGTTAAAAGTGACGTACTGATGGTTATCAACGATATTATCCCTTGGAAAAAAGCATATAAACATCTTGAAGGAAACTCCCCTGCACATATCAAGTCTATTCTTTTTGGGGCATCAGAGCTGATACCTGTGGTAGACAAAAAAATGACTCTCGGAACATGGCAAGGTATCTTTTTTTGTGAGTTCGATGGTCCGAGGAATCGAAAATTTTATATTCAAATGTTGGCATGTCAATAAATAATATCGACAAATTGATATTAAATCGGATTCAATCCGATTTCCCAATAACCATCCGCCCATTTCAAACACTTGCAATAGAGCTTGGTCTTGATGAAATGACAATCATTGAAAGTGTAAAAAAGCTAAAAAAGTCAGGCATCATTCGTCGGATTGGCGGAAATTTTTCTCCTGAAAAGTTGGGATTTCAAAGTACATTGTGCGCAGCCAGGGTTCCAGATGATATGATTAATTATTTTTGCGATATCGTGAATTCATATGATGGGGTAACCCATAATTATCAACGCAATCATTATTATAATGTCTGGTTTACTTTTATTGCACCAACAATGAATGATATTAATTATTATCTGGAACAAATCAAACAAAAAACCGGCCTTCACCGAATTCTTAATTTACCTGCAACTCATGTTTTTAAAATTAAAGCACAATTTAGCGTATAACTCTAAAATAATGTAATCGAACTTGGGAAAAAAATGAGTAACAATTCAAAAATTATGGTGATTGATGATGAGCCTGATGTCTTAAAGATGGTTGAAAGGATTTTAGTTCTTGAAGACTACGATGTTTCAACATCATCAAATGGAAAACAGGCTCTGAAAAAAATGCGCGAAACGCAATTTGATCTCGTTATTTCAGATATCCGCATGCCAGGTATGGACGGACTTGAAGTTATCCAGCAAGTAAAGGCGTTAGACTCCTCTATTGAAGTGATTGTTTTATCAGGTTATGCCACCCTGGAAAATGCCATTGAAGCCTTAAAAGATGGTGGCGCTTTTCATTTTGTGATGAAACCATTGAATGATATTGATAGTTTTTACCATGTTATATCTCAAGCCCTTGAAAAACGACAATTAAAAATCAAGAATAAACAATTAATGCAACAACTCAAAGCAGCCAATATTCATCTTGAAGATCAAGTCAAACAAAAAACAGTAAGTTTAGAAGAACGTATCAAAGAACTGGAAACCTTAAAAAAAGAACTGACAATTGCACTTGAAAAGGCTGATATTGCCAGACAAGCAAAATCAGAGTTTTTAGGAATTATCAGCCATGAATTAAAAACCCCACTCAATATTATTATGGGAAATGCGGATCTCTTGTTATTAAAAAAATCTGACAGTGAAATAAAAGAATATCTTGAAGTGATCAAAAAAACAAGCGCTTCTTTGTCCGATATTGTTGATGACTTGCTCCTATTTTCAGACATTGATTATCAAAATAATCATTCTATTCCTGAACATTTTAACATTTTTGAAGTAATTGGGGGTATTGAGCAAATTTTATTTCAAAGAGCAAAAGAAAAAAACCTGTTATTTGAAATAGAGTTTGATCCAGGCATTCCATACAATTTAATTGGAAAATGGCGGATGATTCGTCAAATTATTTATAATTTGTGTGGGAATGCCATCAAATTTACAAAGCAAGGAAAATGTAAGTTAGTCATCGAACAATGTCCTCAAACAGATCACAAAGAACAGATTACCCTTCTGTTTAAAGTATCGGATACAGGTATTGGGATCCCTGACCAAATAAAAGATATTATTTTTGACTATTGTACTCAGGGAGATCAATCTATAACACGACAATATGGCGGTGTTGGAATGGGGCTTGCTATTTGTAAAAAACTGGCTGATATCCTTGATGGCAAGCTCTGGTTTGAAAGTAAAGAAAATGAAGGTAGCCATTTTTTCTTTCAAGTTGAAGTGTTGAAATCTCAGGGAGATCTTGTGCTTGGATAGTGCTTATGGCTTCCATGGGCGTATGAATAGCGTATGTATAAGATTGATGAGGTAAACATGTTCCCCCCAACTTTTACATACGCCCGAAATTTTCAGTGTTTTTTTAATCATATATACGTTCAAACAAGATTTTGATACTTGACTTTTTTGAAAAACAATAGTAGACTTTTTTATACAATTAAGATTAAAATAATACCAATACTCGATGTTCAAGTTTTTTCCAGATAGTTACCGGTGCGCGTTCCCACACTCTGCGTGAGAACGCGCACCGGCGCGGGTTTGTAAGAAAGTCTTGAATATCGAATTATATAATAATGAACAGTTTGTTTATATTAGACAGTCTATATTGAAATAAAGCCCTTTTCTTCGAATATATGTTTCAAAGTAAAAGGAATGTCAACTATTCAAAACTTAAAAATCCGGAGCAAGAATTGACACTAAAAGAATCTGAAAACCCCAAAATCTGTTATCCTGATAATGTATTAACCAAAGATATCCATAATGATCAGCTTTGGTATGCTGTTTATACAAAACCCAGGCATGAAAAAGCATTGGCATGGAGTTTAATGAAAAGAAAGGTAAACTACTTTCTTCCGCTTATCAAGAAAAAACAACCCAGTATAAAGCGTGTAAGGTATTCTTTAGTACCGCTTTTTACCAGCTATGTCTTTGTTAAAGCCAATAATGATGAACGTATACAAGCGTTAAAGACAAATTTTATTGTTCAAACGCTTCACGTTAATAATCAAAAACTATTGATTAAAGAAATGAACATCATTTACAAAGCAATAACCAATAGAAAAGTGAATGAATATGTTTCAGACTTAAAAAAAGGTCAAAAAGTAAGAATTATTGCAGGGCCCTTAATTGGACTTGAAGGCTTTTTATATGATTATAAGAATGAACGTTACATTATTATTGAAATTGAGTCTGTCAATAAAACAATTCGGGTTGAAATTGAATCTGACAGAATTGAACCTATTTTGTGATAAACAAAAAAAACATAAAAATTGCCTTTGTTCAATTGTAATAGCCCCAATTTTTATCAAATATGGAGGATTTATGAAAAATGTAAAAACATTAATTATTGGAGTAGCGCTGTTTTTTAGCCTGATTATTTTAAAAACAGATGCAAATGCACTTGAATTTTTACCACTAGATAGCGTCGCTATTTCAACAGGCGGCGCAGGTGTGGCATCAGCATCGTCTAGTTTTGGATCTTATTACAACCCGGCATTATTGTCACATCATCAAACAGGTTTTGAATGGGTGACATCAGTTGGTGTAGGCATTCGCGAGTTCAATCTTGCAGACCATATTGATGATCTTGCTGATGTAGATATCAATGATACCCTGACTGAAATTGAAAATGCATCGAGTCATATTGTTTGGCCAAATGATCCGACAGTAAGAACTGTCCCACTTCCTTCAGATAAACTTTCATCTGATGTAAAAATTATCAAGCGAGAATTGGGGCTTATATCTGATGATAATGGCGTTCAAATCATGCCCAATGTTTCCATTGGTTTTCAGTTTGGCAATCTGGGCATTGGAATATTCAGCATCTCTGAATTGACCGCAGTTGCTGTTATTGATAAGAGGTTGGATTTTATTGTAAAATCAGATAGCTTGCCTTTAACCTATCGATATCTTAAATATGATGAAAATGGTCAAACGCTTACTGCTGTTGATGAAAATGCTTACAAACAATCTTCAATTGAATATGCCATTGATAATAAATACACTTATCTGAAACTCAAAGGAATAACCTATTATGAAATCCCTATTGCATATGGCCGGAATTTTTCAACTCCGATTGGTAATTTCAGCCTGGGTGGGGCTGTCAAATTTATGCCTGGCTATACCTATGAAAAAATTATCAATATAGATACTGAGTCAGGTGATATTGTTGATGAATTTGATGATGGCTCTGAACATCAGGACACGACATTTGGGTTTGATCTGGGATTTTTGTATACCCCCAAATTTTTTAATAATCGCCTTGTCACCGGGATGGTGGTAAAAAATATCAACAGTCCCAAATTCGAAAGCAAAAGCGGTTTTGAGTATACCATAGATCCTCAAATCAGAGCCGGCTTGCTATATCATATCTGGCGGGATACACTGATGGTTTCTATGGATTACGATTTCAGTGAAAATGAATCCCTCTTAAGCGATTATACATCTCAAAACATTGGGGGAGGGATTCAGTTTAAACCCACTCATATGTTATCTTTAAGAGGTGGTATTCAACAGAATATTAAAAGCAATGACATGACTGAAGAAGGCACGATTTTTACTGCTGGTATTGCCCTTGGTCTGAAATGGTTCAAAATTGATCTTGCAGCCCAATATTCAACAGAAACAACCGAGTTTGATGGAAACGAGATTCCAAGTTCAGGAAGAGTACAGTTATCTCTCGTATCGAATCTTTTTTATGGCAAACGAACGCAGCCAGACTCACAATATCAAGATACTGACCAACGTGATGTTGTTCAAGATGCTGTTGAGGTTGATGAAGAACCTGACAAAATAAATGAAGATGATAAATTAGATGAGCCTACTGATGCAGAAGAAATGATTGATGAAACGAGTGAAGAAGCGGATGACATGTCTGATGAAATGCTTCAGGATATTGACAGTACAGATTCAGCTGCGCCAGATTCTGAAATAACGCCCACTGTAGAACAATCGGAATACACTGAAATATCAACACCTGAAGTGATTACAAAATCAGTTGAAACAGAAACACCTGAACCCAAAATTATCACCAAAACAGTTGAAAAACAAACCCCTGAACCCGCTATGATCACAAAAACAGTTGAACCTAAAGCAATCGAAAAACCTGCACCCTGCCCCACAAATAACATTCAGTCAAAAATGCAGGAAACAATCAATATTACCACTGCCATTGACAATTGGTCGAAAAGCTGGTCTGCAATGAATGTCGATGCTTATCTGGATAAGTATTCTCCCAATTTTGAACCATCAAAAGGTCTCAGTCTATCTAAATGGAAAAAGCAGCGTCGAAAAAGGTTAAAGAAAAAATATATCAAAATTAGCATTTCAAATGTTTCAATTAAATTTACTGGCTGTACAAAGGCAAAAGTTACGTTAGATCAGGATTATGAATCAACCGGATACAAAGATCATACCAGAAAGATGTTTTTGTTTGAAAAGATTGATTCAAGGTGGTTAATTCAAAAAGAAGGGAGTGTTCGGTAGATCATTAGAGAGAACAAGAGATTAGCATGGAGTCAAAGGATAATCTGAAATATATTATTGAAAGCTTATTATTTGTGTCTGATTCACCAATTATGCTTAAGCAGATTCACTATATCATGCCAGATGTGCCAATGTCTCATATTCGAAAAGCAGTAGAATCGCTTACTCAGGAATATAATGAACGTGAGGGCAGTTTTTATTTGAGCAATGTTGCCGGCGGTATCCAACTACGTACACGTCCCATGTATAGAGATTGGATTAAACGATTTATTAAATCTCGTCCAATGCGTCTCAGTAGAGCTGCCCTTGAAGCACTGGCAATCGTTGCCTATAAACAACCGGTTACACGTTCTGAAGTAGATAAAATTCGCGGCGTTGATTCCGGAGCAATAATGAGAACATTGGTTGAGAATAAATTAATTCGTATCATTGGCCGGAAAGAAGTTGCCGGACGCCCCATGCTGTATACAACATCGAAACGTTTTTTGGAGGTCTTTGATTTGAATGATTTAAAAGACCTACCTTCACCTGATGACCTTGAAATTGATGAGGCCGACGTTATTGAACAAGCTGATAATAGTGCAGAAGAGGGGCAACATGTTGAAAATACAGAATCCAACGTTGAAAACACAGAATCTGATATTGAAAAGGACGTTCAAAATGACGAGAATGATGAAAATAATGCATCCGCTGATGAAGAAATAATCCCTACTGATCAAATTGTTGAAAACGAAACCACTAAAGATGTTCAATTTGAAAATTATGAACCAAATAACACGATTGAAATAATAGAAATTGCAGATGATACCGATGAACCAAATACTGATCAAAAAAATGATAATACCGATGAATCAAATACTGATCAAGAAAATGATGAACCCGACAACCTGATATCTGATGCAAATGCATTGGCAAGTCATGAGTCTGAAATAGACGAATCATTGGAAACACCAATCATTGTCAGACAAATCAGGCAAGACTGAATTGTCTGACATTTGTAAAGCGACCATAATTTTCGCCCCTACATTGGTTTCGGATGTTGGTTGGGTTTTGTTCGAGGAAAACGTTTTCTTCTAACTTGGACATAAGCCCCTTCGGAAACTTCAAAATAATAACTTCCCCTATTTGACCAGTGAGACATGCTGACGCGTCCAACTTGTCTCACTGGCCGGACTGGTCGGACTGACCCAAGTATTTATCAACACTTTCCTTAAAAACAAAAATGTGTGTTTTAATGAACTATTATCTTGAAAAACTCAATGGTTAATGATATAAATTTGGTTCATTTGATATGAATCAGGCAATTGTTATGCCAAAACCACTGGTTGAACGAAAATCATAATAATAAAGGGGAAAAAATGAGAGACCATCGAGAAAATTTCAAAAAAAACTGTTTATTATGGACTTGCACTTGCCTTTTGGCTGTTTGTTTATTCATGACACCGCAATCGGTCTTTGCAAAACAGAAAAAATTTCTTTTAAAATGTGGTACAAACATATTCGCCCCATTTGGCTTTCTTGAAAATGGAAAAATAAAAGGAATTGAAGTAGAATTGATGCATGAAGTGGCTCACCGGTTAGGAATAGACATTGAGATCAATATTTACAAATGGGCGACTTTGTTGGAAAGTATGCGTTTTGGTACCTTGGATTGTATGTTTGCTGCCTTTAAAACAGATGATCGTCTTGAGTTTATGCATTATACCAATGTTCCTTTTCATATTTCATCACTGGTTTTTTATATTCATGAAAATAGAAAAATGGATTTCAAAGGAAATATAAAGGATCTAAAAAATAAACGCATCGGAATTGTTCAAGGATTCAAAAACCCTTATGTTTTTGAAAAAGGGGAAAGACGATCGATGTATCAAGTATTTCGATTGCGTGATTTGGAAATTAATTTCAAGATACTTCAAAAACACTGTATTGATGCGGTTCTTGTCAATAGACATGTTGGTGAATATACTCTGGGGCAGTTAAAAATTGATGGTATTTATCCGCTCCCCGTGCCATTAACAGCGACTCCTGCCTATATTACCTTTTCTAAATTTAAGGAAACACAAGACAAAAAACTAATTAAAGATCTTTCTCACTTTGTCCCGCAATTTGATGCTGTTTTATTTGAAATTTATACAGATGGAACCTACCAGCGCATTTTTAATAAATATATGAAAAAATAAAATTATCCATAAAAAGCAGGTTATTATGAGTCAAGATAAATATCGTGTCGTATTTAAAGGAGAAATTCAAGAGGGTGCCAGTCCGGAAAAAGTCAAGCCTAAACTGGCTAAAATATTGAAACTTTCTGATGAAAAAGCTGCAAAATTATTCTCAGGTAAACCCATTGTAATCAAAAAAAATGCCAGTGAGGAAACCTGCAACAAAATTCAGGCTGCCTTTAAAAAGGCTGGGGCAATATGTAAAGTTAAAAAAGAAACCCCTCCCAAAGAAGAAACATCAGAATTTCAAATAGAAGGCTTTCAGCCATCATTTGCAGATGCCCCTGTCAAACTCCAAAAATCCCCTGCGGAGCTTCCGGGATTACCTGCAACAAAAACAACTGTAATTTTATTGGCATTGTTTTTTGGCATTTTCGGCATGCATAAGTTTTACACCAGCAGAAATAAAATGGGATACTTTTATGTGATATTCAGCTGGACACTGCTTCCTATTATTTTTTCCCTGCTTGATATTCTATATTATTTAATTATAAAAAAAGAAAAATTTGAAAAAAAGTTTCGAGTCCTTGGAAACCAGAAACATATGATGTTAGGATTATTATTTGCATTAGCTCTCATCGGGACAGAAGTATATCTGGGAATAACGATCGGAATTCCCAAGTACATAGAATATCGGGACAAAGGTTTTCATATTGCTGTGGATCATGAACTCAATTATTTCAGAGTTATGCAGGAAATATTCATGATCGATAATAACCGCTACGCGCTCTCATTGAAAGAATTGAAATATAAATCGAAATATCCTGATATTCGAATGACCATAATTGAGAGCAGCCCGAAATGTTATAAAGCTGAAGGCAAACATCCCAAATTGGACTATCCACGAACCATTGATTGTACCGGCAATATTGAAGATGGATTTAAGATTTTGGAATATTGAACGTACACATCCATTTTGTTATCGCTTATTGTTCAAGGGCGAACATAAGGTTCGCCCCTACAGCATGCCCTTTGGTATAACTTCATTCGCATCAGTCTGATGGCTATGTGCTTTTATTATACATACGTCTCATCGTATATTGCCAACCTGACAAAACAGGAACTACCCAATGAAAAAAATCAATCTATCTGTAAAAACAGGACTTTCTAAAATTTTAGTGGGCGAAATCATAGAAAATTGTTCTATGTACTTGCCTGACTCACATATCATCATTATTACAGATAAAACTGTCCGACAATTGTATGGCAAAAAATTTCCGAAAGCTGATATTATTGAGATTGGTGAGGGGGAATCCATAAAAACACTATCCACAATGCAAGACATTTATCACAAATTGATCACCTTTGAGACAGATCGTTCCAGTTTTATATTGGGCATAGGTGGCGGAATTGTGTGTGATATTACAGGTTTTGCCGCATCTACCTACATGCGAGGTATTAATTTTGGATTTGTAGCATCAACCCTACTGGCACAGGTTGATGCCAGTGTTGGCGGCAAAAATGGGGTGAATGTTCAGGGGTATAAAAATATGATTGGTGTTTTTCAGCAACCTCAATTTGCCATTTGCGATCCAGTGATGATTAAAACACTTTCTGATACAGATTATCGATGTGGATTGGCTGAAATTGTTAAACATGCCATTATTGCCGACGAACAATTGTTTCAATTCATTGAAAACAATATCTCAGGCATTGATAAAAGGGATGCGATTGTTCTTGAGCGGCTGATATACGATTCTGTTATCATTAAATCTGAAATTGTTAGACAGGATGAAACAGAAACTGGAAAACGAAAAATACTCAATTTTGGCCATACTTTTGGTCATGCCATTGAAAAACTGACACAATTGCCACATGGCCAGGCTGTGAGTATTGGCATGGTGATGGCATCAAAATTTGCATGTGATCGGGGTCTATGTGATGTGAGTGACCTACATCGAATTACTGATTTACTGAAACGATTGAAACTACCTGTATCCCTGGAAATTTCGTGTAAAAAAATCGTTGATGCCATGAAAAAAGATAAAAAACGAAAACATGATGCTATTTTTACTATACTGCCACAAAACATTGGACAGGTTAAAATTGTTAAATATCCAATTGATATACTTTATCAACTCAATTTTTCAGAAGGGAAACCATAACATTGACTTATTTTTTTAGACAAATACTTGCTGCCCTATGCTTCGTATTACTTTTGACAAATGGATGGGCACAGAATCAAAATGCCATTTTATTATTTCCATTTACAATCAATGACAAAACCCAACAACCACTTCTAAAAAAAATGATCAGTGATATGCTATTTTCCAGACTTAGCAAAGAAGACTGTATGCTTGTAAAGGATTATCGCAACCTGAATATGGATTTGTCAAAATCATTGAATATCAATCAGTCCAAAAAAATTGCTCGCAATAATGGACTGACACGAATTATTACTGGAAGTGTTTCAATTTTTGGTGGTCAATACAGTATTGATACGCAAATATGGGAATTAGATGATCATAAGCCTATATTTACCCATTCAATTATGGCATCTTCTGAACAAGATGTTATTCCCAAAATTAATGAATTAAGTCATGCAATTCGGAAAGCAATTTGCAATGAAGATATAGCCACTGAAATAAATCAGGAAGAAAAAGAACCTATTGGAAACTTTACATATAATGTTTTTCCACAGCTTAACATTGCCATTCATTCCATCACTGCTGCTGATATTAATCAGGATAACTATCCGGAGTTAATTGCTGCGGATAATCATAATGTATATATGTTTGATTTTTCGAATAATACCATTAACTTGAAGGGTCACTTCAATGCAGATCATATTCACAAGATTTTCTGGCTTGATTCAGCAGATATTGATCATGATAAAGTCCCCGAATTTTATGTGACTGCTGTTCATAAACTGGATGGACATCTTGTCTCTTTTATTTTGCAATGGCATCATGATTCATTTCATGTGCTTTATCAAAACGAGCCCTATTATTTTAGATGTTTTCGGCGATATGACCAGACTGTCCATCTTATTGGACAAAAACAAACCCTTGAACATTTTTTCTCAAAAAAAATTTGTTTGCTAAAATATTCCAACAAGAGATTGATCGTTGAAAAAATGCAATTTATTCCGCCAAACAGCCACTTTGCTTCATTTCATCAAGGACGTTTTACAGGAGCTGATATGAATTATGTCGTTATTCGCGCCAATAACAAGATTGAAATTCTAAATAGGTCTTTTCGCACAATATGGTCAAGCCAGGCATTGTACGCCGAATCAAAAAAGATACTGGTTTTCCCTAAAAAATCATCACACAAAGCGCCTCATGAAAATGAAAAATTTATGTATCTCAACCAGCGGATACAAGTTGATGATGTTGACCAGGATAGTATTGACGAAATAATTATTTCACAGCAGAATGCATCTTCAGGTAGTCGGTTGTTTCAACGATATCGCCAATTTGATAGCGGTTTAATTACCTGTCTGAAATGGAATGGTCTAAGCATGGTTTCATTTTGGAAGACGCCTGAAATTATTGGGTATATTAGTGATTACCTTTGGTTTGATAGAACAGGAAAAGGTGATATGTGTCTTGTTGTCGCTGCAATTTCGGAAAAATCATTTTTTAAACCAGCAACAACACAGATACTTTTGTTTGAATATCAAAAATAAATATTTGTATGGGCCCTCACGCGGTCATCCCCTGTTTTTGTCAAATCTCGCCATGACGCAATAACCGATAGAAACCTTTTATAATAAACAGAAAACAAAACACAATCAAACCTGTCACAATTAATAAATATTTAAAAGCCATTCCATAAAGCCAGAAAATAATAAAATAGGTCTCCAGCCGATTATCATCAGTGACAGGTATATTGCCAATTGGAATTTTTTCCAGTATTATTTCTTGATACGACGCTTCGTCTGGATGTTCATAATTATTTAAACTATATACGTCTTTAGAATTATTAAAAAAAAATACCCAAAATGCGCCAACAATGATAAAAAACATATTCATGTTTCTCATATACACCGCCTTTCTAACTTTTATATTAAATTAAAAATAACGTGAAAGGCAATTTTTGTGCCACTACAAAAAAAACAAACATTTAATTAAATAGTTGTATTTTGAAACAGTTTTAATGGATATTTTTATTTATTTTAGATAATTATATTATATTTTTCAGTTATTGATATCATAGAAAATGGCATGAATATTGCGTAATTGTTGATCATATTGATTTTTGATTGGCTTTACCTTGAAACCTTGAGTATTTTCAGATAATATGAAATATTAAATTTGTAAATAAACTCGACCTGATAGTTCAACAGAGCAATCAGGTTTAAAACAAGGAAATCTGTATGAGCGAACAACGTATATTAGTTGTTGAAGACAATAAAGCTGTGGCAAGACTGATCAGTTCAAGAGTTACACAGGAGTTGGATTTTATTACAAAAGTAGCCCACAGTTATGAAGAAGCAAGAGGAATACTTGATGAAAATGATCCTTTTTTTCTTGCCATTCTGGACTTGAATCTACCTGATGCTCCTGATGGTGAAATTGTGGACCTGGTACTTTCAAGAGAAATCCCATCCATTGTTCTTACAGGCACCCTTGATGATGATGTTCGAAAGCGTATTTTATCTAAAAATGTAGTGGATTATATTGTAAAAGAGGGAATGCATGCAATAGACTATGTTATCCATTTAATCAGACGTCTCAGAAATAATCGGAATATCAAGGCCCTGGTTGTTGATGATACAGCCACATTCAGACATCTTATTTCACGCCTTTTAACACAACATAAATTTAATGTCATTACAGCCAATGATGGTATTGATGCACTGGAAATGGTCAAACAACATCCTGATCTCAAACTGATATTAACAGATTATGAAATGCCCAACATGAATGGTTTTGAACTTGTTTCAGAATTAAGAAAAGACTTTACAAAAGATATGATGGCCATTATTGGGCTATCAGCCAATACAAGCGAAACCCTATCAGCGCAATTTTTGAAAAAAGGTGCAAATGATTTTTTATCAAAACCCTTTCTCAATGAAGAATTTTATTGCAGGGTCACACAAAATGTAGAAATTGTTGAATTAATTAATGAAATTCGTGAGGCTTCAATACGAGACTATTTGACAGGTCTTTATAATCGCAGATATCTTTATGAAATTGGCAATAACCTTCATTCCAATGCATTGCGTGACAACATTTCTATTGCAGTGGGTATGGTAGATATTGACTTTTTCAAAAAAATTAATGATACCTATGGTCATGATGTGGGTGATATTGCCCTTAAGCATGTAGCGAATCTTTTAACAGAACATGTTCGCTCAACTGATGTTGTTTCACGTTGTGGTGGTGAAGAGTTCTGTGTGATTCTAACCAATGTAGATCGTCAGCGGGCATTACTTGTTTTTGGAAAAATTCGAAAAATGATCGAAAAGTCAGAAATTCAAGCTGATGGCAAAATAATCAAGCTGACCATTTCCTGTGGTGTTTGCACATCAATACAAAACTCTTTGGAAGGTATGATAAAAAAAGCGGATGAAATGTTATACGAAGCCAAAGAAAGTGGCCGAAACCGCGTTGTAATTGATATATAACTTATTGATTGTTAGCAAACATGGAGTAGCAGCATGTTATTAAAAAAAATGAAAATCAGGGATAAACTAATTCTTTTGTTTGGCTTATTTATTTTTGGTGCAGCGGGTACGATTGTCATTGTTTCAGCTTACATTGAAAAGTCAATGATTAATACAGAGCTAAGTGCCTATAAGGATGAACAATACGAACGTAAACATGAATATCTGAAAGATCAACTAAACACAGCAATGATTTTACTGAATCGAATCCAGCGACAATGGAATGATGAAACTCAATTAATAAATGATTACAAGGGACGATTGAAATTATTATTGGACATGCCCTATAACCTATTAATTGATCAGTACAAAAAAATTTCACAAAAGAATAATTCAGGTACGCCTGATCTATTTATGGAAATGTCGGAGCAACAAGGTGTCTTGGACTTGTTAAAAACACTTCAATTTGGTGAAAATGGATATGTATGGATCATGAATACGCAGTATAAAATGCTTATCAATCCAACCTTTCGCAAGTTGGAGGGACAAAACCTGGCAAATTATAAAAGGCATGGGCGACTTGTCACAGCCAAAGGAAGTAAGATTCCACTGTTTCAACACATGGTTCAAAAAGCCAAAGAAAACTATCCCGATGGTGTCATACTTCAGTACCGATGGTCTGATCCAAACGATTGGGAAAAAATTCGAAAAAAAATTGCTTATATCAGATATTTCAAGCCCTGGGGATGGATTATGGGTACTGGGCTGTATGCAAATTTTGATGTGAAAGCCGCTAAAGATAGGGCCATTGAATTGATTCGATTATTGAGCTATGGTAAAGATGGCTATTTTTGGGTCATGGATACAGACCTCAATCTAATTATGCATGGTGAAAAGCGCAAACTTGAAGGGCTTTCTGTCAAGCAATATTTGCCCAATGGAAAGCCGGTCGTTATTGAAGACACAAATAAGCCTTTTTTTGAAAATATTGTCTCAATGGTGAAGAATAAACCGAAAGGTCTGATGATCCGGTATCGATGGCCCCACAGTAAACTTGCAGAAAATTCAGTCAAAGAATCCTATGTCAGGTATTTTGAACCTTGGAGTTGGATTGTTGGTACAGGTTATCATACCCTGGTTGTTGAAAAAGCCATTTTGCAAAAAGAAATTTTTTTTCATAACAAAATGGGAAGGGCTGTTTTTTTGGCCATTTCTTTATCCCTTGTTTTTATCGTGGTTTTTGGTCTGTCCATTTTTTTTATTTTCAGTTTTATGCGCAAAAAATTGAATTCAACGCAAAAAGTTTTCGATAATATTGTTAATGGTGATTTGACGATGCGATTGGATTTTGGAAATCGTAAGGATGAAATTGGCTACTTTGCGAATCTGTTTAATTCTGGTATGGAAAGCATGCAACACATTGTCAGAAACAATAATGAAACTGTATCGACTATCTCTCAGGTTTCAAAAACATTAAAACGATCGGCAGATGATTTACAAAAACGCATGGCAAATATGAGCAAACAATCTGAAACCACTGAAGACGCAACATCAAATGTAACAGATCTAATTTCAGATGTTGCGTCTGTCGCCCAAGATATGAGCCAGCAAATGCTTACATTTGCAACTTCAGCCAGTAACATTGCCAATGATATTAAAACAAGCGGTGAAGATACCCAGGAGATTTCAACAAATTTAAATGATGTTGCCTCGTCTGCTGAACGTATGTCAGAATCGGTTAATAATGTTGCAACAGCTATCGAAGAAATGTATGCTTCACTAAATGAGGTTGCAAGAAGCTCTGGCAGGGGGGCAAATGTTACTCAGGAAGCTTCTGACAAGGCAAATCAGGCTTCGGCAATGATGAATGGTCTTGGCAGTGCGGCCAAAGAAATTGGCGCAGTAGTTGAATTGATTAATGATATTGCATCACAAACAAATCTTCTTGCACTGAATGCCACAATTGAAGCTGCCGGTGCAGGCGAATCTGGAAAAGGCTTTGCTGTTGTTGCAAACGAGGTAAAAGAATTGGCCAGACAAACCGCCGGTGCCACTGAAACCATTCGGCTAAAAGTTGAAAGTATGCAAAGCAACACAGAATCTTCCATTCGCGCTATTGACAGCATTGTTGATGTCATTAATGAAATCAATAATATTATGTCTACCATTGCATCAGCAGTTGAAGAACAAACTGCAACCACCAATGAAATTGCAAAAAGTATTACTGAAGCTGCTAGCTCGGCCGATTCAGTTTCTAAAAATGTGAGTCAATGTGCACATCAGGCAGATGCATCATCACTGACAGTTAAAGAATCCATTAATGCAGGCGTCAATATTGCCCATCAGATTAACGATCAGGCATCTCAGATGGAAATCATTGCCAATAAAGCGGTTGAATCTGCAAGGCATACAGAGCAAGCCATGAAAGCGGTGAAAAGTATGAAAGAAACTGTCCAGGCGACCCGGACTTTTTCGACCGATTCCATGGCAGTCGTGGAAGACTTGACTGTGCTTTCAGATAAACTTGGTAAAAGTATGAAAAGATTCAAGGTATAGAATTATGGCAGGAATTACTGAAGATACATTAATATCAGAGTTTGTTGCAGAGAGTCGGGATCACCTGGATTCTTTGGAACCAGACTTATTACTCATGGAACAGGAAGGCGAAAATGTTTCATCCGAGGTTGTCAATCGTGCTTTCCGTGCCATTCATAGCATTAAAGGCTCATCAAGTGTGCTTGGATTTGATTCTTTGATGAAACTTTCCCACATTATGGAAAATCTGCTCATGCAGATCAGGAATAAAAAAATGATTCCTGATGCGGACAGTATTGATGCGCTTTTACAAAGTGGGGATAAACTCAGCTATATGATTGATGATGTCCATGCCAGTAATCAGGTTGATTGTACCGAAGAAATCAAACGATTGAATGATATATTGACTGGACAATCTCAATCAGAATCATCATCTGCGCCTCCTCATCAACAGAGCCCTGAAATCCAATCATTGCATCCATCACTTCCTGAAAAAGATTCCAATAGAAAAGACTCGGAAAGCAAAGAAATAGAATTACCTGTCAGTAACGAAGATGAATCAACTGTTGCTCCGGAAAAATTAACTGTTCGCAGCGATGATGAATCAACACAAATCTATTCAGAGGATAGCTCAGAACAGGACAATCAGACACAAAGCCTTGAACCAGAAGTTTTGTCTGATATTTCACTTGAAGAAGAGAATGTTACACAAGAACTTGAAACAATTTCCGATGAAATTGATACAAAAGATCAATCCGGTACAGAAAACATTGTACTTACAGATAATTATCAAATTCATATTGATATTCATGGCCCTGATCATATGTTGTGTAACTTTAATCCAGAAAAATTGCTGGATACCTATCATGAAGAAAAACAAATGTATGCCATATGGATTTATGGCGCAACAGATCTGGTTGATAAAAATAGAACACCTGAAGAATTTTTAAATGATATGATTTCTTTTGGAACATATCTCTACTCAGATTTTACAGACGCTGATAAGAAACAATCTGCCACATTTCACATGTTAATCTTTACTATTCTGGATAAAAATTTGTTAGTAAATGCCATTGATATCCCCGACGAACAGGTTCATTTATTTCCTTCTGAAAGCATTCAGGCACTGATTCAGCAAATTAAATCTTCCCAACCTGAAATATCATCAGCCCGACAAGTTGAAAAAAAATTACCCGCAAAAACACAAAAAGATGAACAGCCAAAAAAGGTTTCATCTGACAGAAAAATTAAGAAAACGACATTTCAAGATGAAGGACTTTCTGATGGTGCCATCATCTCTGAGACTTCTGCACAAGATTTAGATTCCCGATACTTGCATATTTCTAAATTGAAAAGTGGGACAGGGCTCAAACTGGAAGCATCCGGCCCTGATAAAGTGACTTTTGAAATTGATAACAAAAAAGTGTCATCCATTGTTGAAAAAAAGAAAAAATTGTTCGTTGTCTGGGTAAATCCTCAAAAAGATTTGATAGACAAATCAGCTGATATGGATGAGCTTGTCAATGATATTAAATCATTGGGAGAATGTATTACCCATGATTTTGATCGTAATATCTCTGATTCTAAATCTAAATATTATCATATGCTTGTTGCATCAATTATGGAAAAAGAGTTGTTGTGCAACGGCCTTGACTTTCCAAAAAATCAAATTGCTCAATTCGTGTCAAAAGATTTACTCAATTCAATTAATCAAACCAGTATTCAAAAGAATAAACAAGAAGGCCAAATAAAAGCAGCGCAAGACACGAAAACACATATAAAAGCTGAACCGCAATCTCAAAAAGAAAAAAAATCATATCCAACGCCCAAAAAAAGCCGCCAAGCACATATCACAGAAAATCTTCGTGTACCTGTTGATCTCATTGATCGTCTTATGAATCTTGCTGGAGAACTTGTTTTGGGACGAAACCAACTGCGCCAGGAAATTGAAGAAAATGTTGTGGACAATCCCAGGTTAGTAAATGTCATGCAAAATGTGAATTTGGTGACGAGTGAAATACAAGAAAATATCATGCGAATGAGAATGCAGCCCCTTTCAAGCATATTTAATAAATTTCCGCGCGTTGTTCGTGATATTGCAAAACAATTATACAAAAAGGCCGATATTATCATTGAAGGCGGTGAAGTTGAACTGGATAAATCAATTCTGGAAAATTTATCTGATCCGCTGACACATATTATCCGAAACAGCCTGGATCATGGAATTGAACCACCTGAAGTCCGGTCAAAAAACAATAAACAAGATATTGGCTTAATACATTTAACAGCCAGCCATGAAGGATCTCAAGTAATTATCAAAATTTCTGACAATGGACGTGGAATTGATGCAGATGCATTGGCTGAAAAAGCGATTAGCAGCAATGTGGTCACCCAGGAACAAGTTGCGCGAATGAGTACGAAACAAAAAACAAATCTGATTTTTTTACCTGGATTCTCAACAGCTAAAACTGTTTCCGACCTTTCCGGTCGTGGTGTCGGAATGGATGTGGTAAAAACTAATATTGAAAAATTGGGTGGCCATGTAGATCTTGATACGACTGTCGGCAAGGGAACAATGGTAATCATTCGTTTACCACTTACTTTAAGTATTATTCCATCGTTGATTGTGGGTTCATGTAATTATATATTTGCAATCCCTCAAATTAATGTTCAAGAACTGGTCACAATCAAGGCATCGGAAATTGCAAATCGTATGGAAAAAGTGGGTGATGCGACTGTATTACGTCTGAGAGAAAGATTGTTGCCAATGGTATGGCTCAAAGAGGTTTTGGGGCTCAAATCAGATAAAACAAAGAAAAAAAAGCAAAAAGTAGTTAGAACGACTGAATCACCAACTGTGCCAGAAAATGTTGGCCGCTTTCTGGAAATATCTCAACTGAATTCATTGAAAAAAAATATTAATATCGTGGTACTTCGTGTTGGCACCAACAGTTTTGGGTTGGCTGTGAATCAGCTATTTGATAATGAAGAAATTGTTGTCAAACCGCTTTCAAGACATATTAAAGATTGCAAATGTTTTTCTGGTTCAACAATTATGGGTGATGGTCGTGTTGCAATGATTCTTGATACTGCAGGTATTGCAGATTTCGCATTTCTGCGTTTTGCTGAAATCAGTGCTGAGGAAAAACGTCGTAGAGAACAAGAAGAACGTGATAAAAAGGAAGCCTTAAGACGCAAACCCATTCTATTATTTAATAATGCACTTGATGAATATTTTGGTTTGCCTTTATCCAATATATCCAGGCTGGAATTGATTTCCAAAGACAGTATCCATCTTGTTGGACAACGAGAATACATTAATTATAATGGTAAGGGCTTACCTGTAATCCGACTGGAACATTTTCTGGCGGTCAATCCCCTTCCTGAACTTGAAGAATTATACCTGATTATCCCAAAAACCAATGGTCCTGTTGCAGGTATTATGGTATCACGCATTATTAATATCCTGGATATTCAAGAAGATATTGCGCGCGATGCTTATACACCCAAGGGTTTCTTGGGATCTGGCTTTATTGAAGGTTATTTAACTTTTTTTCTTGACCCAGAGGCAATTTTGCAGTTTCTTGAGGAAGAAGGTGTATAAATATTAAAATAAATCTTAGGTCTTGACAGGATTATTTTATGATTCAATTTGTAACATTTCGTATCGATGAACTATTATTTGGTATTGATGTGCTCAAAGTTCGGGAGATAAACCGCGTATTGGACATTACAGAAGTTCAACATTCTCCACCACATATTCGCGGTCTGGTAAACTTGCGTGGGCAGGTCGTAACAATTTTTGACATGGGGATTCGATTGGGACTTAAGAAACGTGTTATTTCTGAAGAAAGTCATAATATTGTTTTAAAACGTGAACCTGTAGGACTTCTGGTTGATGCAATCGGAGATGTTGTTCAAACAGATCAAGAAGATATTGAACATTCACCCGCAAATGTAAGCGGCATTGAAAGTGATTTCATGGCAGGAGTGGTTCGGCAAAATAATGAATTGATTTTAATTTTGTCTACTGATAAAATCTTAAATGATAAAGCACTGGCAAAAACATCAAATGGAAAATAATTGTTAATGAAAATTACACAAAATGAATTTGAATTGTTTCGGCGATTGATTCAAGAAAAATGTGGAATTGCACTGGATAACTCAAAGGGTTATTTGTTAGAAAACAGACTTGCCCGAATGTTAACCGAATCTTTGTGCAATAATTTTGGAGAATTGTATTACAAGTTAAAAAATTCAAAATCAGAATCAATGCTCAATAAAATGATTGAAGCTGTGACGACCAAGGAAACTCTATGGTTTCGAGATCAATATCCCTTTAAGGCACTTCATGAAATCATATTTCCAACCGTACTTCAAAAAAATAAGACATCTGATATCAATATCTGGTCAGCCGGTTGTTCTTCTGGTCAAGAAACATATTCCATTGCAATTACTGCACAGGAATTTCGAAAATCAATCAGTCAAGGACAAAATTTTATCAATCGAGTCTCTATACTGGGCACCGATATTTCTACTCGATCCATAGAGCATGCGTTGATTGGTGAATACGATGACATTGCGATTCAGCGTGGCTTATCTAGTAAACGTCTCAATCAGTTTTTTTACAAAAATGGCAATAATTGGCAGATTAATGACTCAATTAAAAAAATGACCCTTTTTGAATATCAGAATCTGCTTGACCTTCCCAAAAGATTTGGCCCATTTGATATTATTTTTATTCGCAATGTAATGATCTATTTTTCTGAAGATCTGAAAAAACGCTTATTCAAACGAATCTCATCCATTCTAAAAAAAAATGGATATCTTTTTTTGGGTACAGGTGAAGCAGTGCAGGGATACTCTGACAAATTTTCGACCTTGAAATATGAAGGGGGAATCTATTTTCAGTTATTGTAAGGAAATCAGATGGAACTTACAAACGCACAGGGCATTTTAATCCGACGCATTGATTATGGTGATACTGATTTAATATTAACATTTATCACTCAAAAATATGGCAAAATATCTGTAATTGCAAAATCAGCCAAAAAAAGTGTCAAACGATTTGGCGGAATTCTCGAATTGTTTTACTTACTTGAATTGATTATCCGACCTGGAAAAGGAAACAAACCTTCGATACTTCAAACAGCATCTTTGATCCGCCCCTTTGAAAAAATCAGGACAAATATCATCCACACAGCTTATGCAAGTTATTGGGCGGAATTGATCCATTTGTTCGTTGAAGAAAAATCAGCGGACGAGAATGTATATGAATTATTTCTTTTTGTTATCGATCAACTGAACCAAAACGTTGTTCCGGCAGATGTGCTTCATATTATGTTCCAAATGCGTTTTTTGGTTATTTCAGGATTCAATCCAAATTTCTTGCACTGTCAAAAATGCCAAAAAAAACTGGATGATATTTCTGGACCGACCTGTTGTTTTGATATTCAAAAAGGAGCCATATTTTGTCCGACATGCGTGAATCAAAATAAAAATTTAATAACGCTTTCTAAAGGAACAATCAAACATTTGATCTGGATTTCCAACCATGTTTTTCATCAGACCCATCGGCTGAAATACTCGAATGATGCAATAAGCGAAGGAAAACTTTTTCTCGAACGTTTTATTCCTTTCTGTATTGGAAAAACGCCCAAGAGTTTATTTTTTTTAAAAAAAATTCAAAACCAAAGGAATTAATACATGCACCAGGAAACTGAATTGGAACAGAGCAAAAAAAATCTCAAACAACTGTTTGATAAAATTGGCGATTTTTTATTTATTATCAGGAATGATGGTAAAATTTTACAATGCAATACGTTCATGAGAAAACATTTACGATATAAAAAGAATGAAATAAAAAAACTTTATATCTACGACTGTTATCCTGCCAACCATCGAAATAAAATCGTCGATGTTTTCAATCAAATTCGAGATGGTAAGATTTCAAGCACATCAATTCCCATGATTACAAAAAACAATAAGGAAATTCCAGTGGAAACATGTGCCAGTGCTGGCAAATGGTATGATGAAGAAGTCATGTTTTGCATTGCACGCGATATGACTGAACGTAACAAACTGGAAGATTCATGGCGAAAATATGCTTTCATCGCCAATTCGTCCAGAGAATTTATGACCCTTATTGATAAAAAATATCGATACGAAGCAGTTAACGAATCTTATTGTAATGCGCACAAACTCACACGAGACAAAATTGTTGGACATGATGTCAGTGAAATATGGGGATCTGATACATATCAATATATCATAAAAAGCCATCTGGATGAGTGTTTTTCTGGAAAAGAAGTTCATTATGAAGCCTGGTTTCAGTTTCAAAACCAGGAACGACGCTTTTATTCAGTGCGTTATTATTGTTATCGAGATGAACATGATGAACCAACGCATGTTGCAGTTGTTTCGCGTGATATAACTGATCGTCAGTTGGCTCTTGAAGCCCTGGAAAGAAGTGAAATCCGATATCGCATACTGGTTGAGGAAATGGACGACATGGTTGTTCAAATTGATACAAAGGGACAAATTCTATTTATTAATCATTCTGTTGAACTCTTATTTGGAAAAAACTCCAACCAATTAATTGGACAAAACGCCTTTGAATATCTGGAGCCCGAAGATCGAAAAATTGCAAAATCAAATATTGCCAGATGGATTCAGGAAAAACACAAACATGTCGTTGTTGAAAACAAAATGCGCATTCATGATGATAGCATGAAATATTTCTTGTGGAATATTAATTTTTTCTGCGATACAGATGATGATATACCTACCTTAAATTGCATTGCACGTGATGTTACTGATTTGAAAAAAGCCGGAAAAATTCTTCAAGATCAAAAAAAGCTCCTCCAAACTGCCCATGACAATCTTGAACTTCGTGTTGAAGCTCGAACCAGTGAACTTAAAAAAACTAATGATCAATTAAAAAAAGAAATTGAAGAAAGAAAACAAGCTGAAAAAGCCCTGGTTGAAAGTGAAACAAAATTGAAAAAAGCCAAAGAAGAGGCAGAAAATGCCAATTCTTCAAAAAGTCTTTTTTTAGCAAATATGAGCCATGAAATCCGAACGCCTATTAGTGGAATCATTGGCGCTTCTGAAATGTTGTTGTTATCAGACATGTCAAACGACCAAAAAGATACGATTGGCATGATTAAAAACTCTGCCGCCTCATTGCTTACAATTATTAATGATATTTTGGATTTATCAAAAATTGAAGCCCAAAAGCTGGAAATTCTTCGGGAAGATTTTAATTTATATGAAAGCCTTAAAAATCATCTCAAGCCTTTTTCAATTGAAGTTCATCAAAAAGGACTGGAAATGACCCTAAAAATTCTTCCAGATGTACCACAATTACTAAGAGGAGACCCACATCGATTGGGTCAGGTCCTTCGGAATATTGTAAGCAATGCATTGAAATTTACCGATCAGGGACAGATTCTGATAACAGTTAAAAATATTTGTAACAATACATATCCAGTGCATTTATTATTTTCGGTATCAGATACCGGCCAAGGTATACCTCAAAACAAACTGCCAGAGCTTTTCAAAACATATTCACAGGTGGATGCATCACCCCAAAAAAATCGAAAAGGGACTGGTTTAGGCCTGTCCATTTCAAAAAAAATTGTTGAATTAATGGGAGGCAGAATCTGGGCTGAAAGTAATCCTGGAGAAGGAAGCACTTTTTACTTTTCAGTCGTATTTGATAAAGCAAGAACAGCAAATTCACAAAAACCGGTGGGCATTCAGTATGAAATTGATCGTCAACAGATGACACCTTTAAGAATACTATTGGCCGAAGACAATAAGTTAAATCAAAAATTTGTGTCCTGTTTGTTGAGTCAATCCGGTCATCAGGTGTTTTGTGTGGATGATGGAAATGAAGTACTGGAAGCCATGGAACAGATGATGTTTGACTTGATTTTGATGGATGTTCAAATGCCAGAACTGGATGGTGTTGCTGCAACCAAAAAGATTCGATCATCCCAAAATAATAAAATTAATTCCGATATTCCCATCATTGCCCTGACTGCCTATGCCATGAAAGGAGATCGGGAACGTTTCATTGATGCGGGAATGGATGATTATATTACCAAACCGGTTAATTTCAATGAGCTGAAGTGGATCATGACACGCGTACTGAATACCCGTCGCAAAAATTTTTCTGAAAGCATACCAGCAGAGAAACTCAACAGCAGGCTGCCATCACTAGATCGCCAAACTGGCTTACATCGGGTTAAAGGAAAAGATGAATTATTACATGAACTCTATCAAATGTATATTTCGGATCTACCTGAACTGATCCAAAAAATGAGTAGAGCTGTGGATCAATCTGATTTTGATACATTAAGCAATACCGCTCATCGACTAAAAAGCACATCAGGCACCATTGGTGCTGTTCAGACGCAACATTTGTCTCATCAGATTGAAATCGCTTCAAGAAATCATAATTTAAAGAAAGTAAATCAATTATTTCCAGAATTGATGGATGAAGTGAAGCAACTAAAAAAAATGGTTCATGATCATTTGTGTTAGCCTTATGGCTATGGACTATAATTATACCCATTTCACACAATGACTATGCCATGAAAAACCTAAGTTGGACGATAATAGGTTAATGATGATATTAAAAAATATAAATTCGGTATTAATCGTTTGCACAGGGAACATCTGTCGAAGCCCAATGGGTGAAGGTGTTTTAAAGCACAAACTGAATCAAGCTGGTTTATCATATATTCAGATACATTCAGCAGGAACATCGGGCTGGGATCGTTGTAAACCTATTTCTCTAGCAATTCAGGCTTGTTCTGAAATGGGTGTAGATATATCTTCTCTGAGATCTAACCCGATCACCGAAAAAATGATACAATCTTCGGATGTCATATTAGCAATGGAAAAAAATCATCTAAGTGAAATGATTAAGTTGTATCATGCGCCTTCTCAAAAGCTATTTCTTTTCGGAGATTTCCATCCAGATTTACCCGGTATGGAAATTGAAGATCCTTATGGGTTGCCTATCTCTTATTATCGCAATATTTTAAAACTCATATGTCAGTGCTCAGATGGATTCATTGGTTTACTGAAGAAAACAACATGAAGACCACTCGATATATACGCTCGACAATTCACGAAAAATGTCCCTGTCGACCTATAAAATAATATTTATAATAAACAACTGTTTTTTTTTAGATTGTTTTTTCCTGAAACAAAAATAATTGCTTGCATAGAATTCAGTGGCATAAAAAAAAATAAAAAAATATTGATATTTTTCCATACGCACTATATAAATTATTCAATTTAAATGGTATCAGTCCTCTTGAATATAAAATTTGATATATGAAAAATTTAACAACCATATTAATCGTTGACGATTCTTTAATTTTTAGAAAGATAGTCCAAAAATGTCTTGATGGTGAAGAAGACATTCAAGTGGTCGGCTCTGTCAGGAATGGTGTAAAAGCGATTGAATTTATAAAAAAACAACGTCCTGATCTGGTTACACTAGATATAGAAATGCCAGAAATGAATGGCATCCAAACACTTAGTGCAGTTCAAGAAATTAACGCTTCCAACAACAATTTGGCGCCTATTGGTGTAATTATGCTGAGTGCATTTACCAAAAAAGGAGCAGATATTACCATTAAAGCACTTGAAGCCGGTGCCTTTGATTTTATCACCAAACCAGAAGGGAATGATCAAAATAAAAATTATTCGACACTTCGTCGTCAGCTGCTGGCAAAAATCAGATATTTTACATCCAGAAAAATTGCATCACAAAACAAACAGTTCTCACCCATAGTAACGCGCCCGGAAGAACCAGTTCCTGAAAAAACAGAAACGCAAAAACCACAAGAACCTGTTTCACAGATCACAAAAACACGATATAAAGCCATACTTATTGGCGTATCAACAGGTGGTCCAAGAGCTTTGATGACATTAATTCCTGATCTTTGCCAACGAACCAATATTCCAATAATGATTGTTCAACATATGCCGCCCAAATTTACAGAATCTCTTGCAGAAAGTCTCAATGCCAAATGTCGATTTCAAGTTGTTGAGGCATATAACAATCAAACGATTCAAAAAGAACATGTTTACATAGCTCCTGGTGGCAAACACATGCTTACAAAACAAAAAGGTTCAGAGCTTTTCATTATTACCAATGATGATCCCCCTGTGCATGGATGCCGACCATCAGTTGATGTATTATTTCAATCTGCTTCGCATGTATATGGAGGGGATGTTATTGCTGTCATTTTAACCGGAATGGGAACAGATGGCACAGAAGGCTTATCTTATTTAAAGCAACGCGATGTGTATGTAATTGCCCAGGATGAAGCCAGCAGTGTTGTTTGGGGGATGCCAGGCAGTGCGGTTAGAGCCGGGCTTGTCAATGATGTTCAACCATTGGACAAAATATCTGAATGTATCGCCAATGTATTAAAGAGAGTATGAACAAAACACAATGAACTTATCAAAACAAGACTTTGATTTTTTACGTCAATATATAAAAAAAAACTGTGGCATTGCATTAAAGGAAGATAAAAAATATCTTATTCATCAGCGCCTTGAACCGCTTTTGAAATCCTATCAAATAAATAGTTTTTCCGAGTTGTCCGCTCAGTTAATGCGTAATGTCTCTAATAAATTGCGTGAAGATATCATCCTTGCAATGACCACAAATGAGACATCATTTTTTCGTGATCGTCATCCATTTGAAACATTCGAAAAACATGTTCTCGAAAAGTTCAAAAAAGATATCCATCAACAAAAAGGAAAAAAAATTCGTATCTGGAGTGCCGGATCTTCTACCGGACAGGAAGCTTATTCCATTGCCATGTTAATTTATGAATATGTTGAGCGCAATAAATTTGAAGGACTTTCTTTAGATAATTTTGTTATTGCAGCATCAGATATTTCAACACGCGCATTAAATAAAGCCAAAAGTGCCGAATATTATGATGCTGAAGTCAATCGTGGTCTTAGCTCTGATCGGAAATTAAAGTATTTTAAAAAAATCGATAAACATTGGCAATTGGATCGACAGATCCGAAACATGGTTACCTTTTATCAACTCAATTTTATAGAGTCCCTTTCGCGCATGGGCACTTTTGATATGATTTTCTGTCGTAACGTACTCATATATTTTGATACTAACATGAAAAAAAAAATTATTCATCAATTTCATCGCATGCTGATTCCAAATGGTTTTCTCATTCTTGGCGCAATGGAAAATGCCCATAATGAATCTGACCTTTTTCTGCCTGTTCGATTTGGAAGCACATTGTTGTATCAAAAAAAGTCGTCCTAATTTGCTTAAAGTAAATCTTTCCACAATTTAATTACCTGGATGGAGAGAACAAACTGAGAAAAAACGATACCATCCAATTCAATTTTCAGGAGCAATCATGACACAAACCGAACAAGAACAAGCATTCAATATGAATGAATGGATGCAGTCGGCAATGAATTTATGGAAAAAAATGACGACCTCTCAGCAGGTTGATAAGGATTTTTTTCAATCTGATGCATCATTTACAGGTTCAAAAAAAACAGATCAATTTTTTTCATCTGCCATGAATATGATGCAACTCATCATGTCCAGTTTTTTTGAGCCGGATAATATAGACGCAACCCTAAAAAAAACAGATGACATAGTATCGGCATCCATTGAAATTCTCAAGCAGGTAACTGAATCGGTAATGGACTTGCAAACGCAATGTATTGAACGATGCATTCGTATTGGAAAAGAAACCAAAGCCTACAGTTTTGATGATATGGATAGAGAGATATTCACAACGTGGAAAAACATATATGAAAAAGAATTCCAACATTTTCTTCAAATTCCAACAATCGGACTCTTTCGCTATTATCAGGAACGTGTCAATATTGCAGTTGATAAATACAATCTTTTTAGTGAAGCCTTGTCAGAATTCATGTTCATGCTATATATTCCTTTTGAAAAAACAGCCCAGATTTATCAAAAAGAAATTGAAAAAAAATTGGCCGAGGGGGAGCTTTCTAATAATTTTAAAGATCACTACAATCAATGGATTCGCATTTTGGAAGGGCATTTTATGTCATTATTAAAATCCAAAGAATATACTGAAGTACTCAGCCATACCATTCAGACTTATGTCGCATTCAAAAAAGCAAAAGAAGATGTACTTATTGATATTCTTCAACAAGTGCCTGTTCCCACCAATAAAGAGATGGATGAGCTATACAAAGAAATTTATGATTTAAAACAACAAGTAAAACATTTAGCAAAAACAGTACGGTCACTCTCATCAAAATGATCAACATTCGACTTTATTCAAAATAATAAAAGCGAATGCAAGGAGGTCAACTATGAAAAAACCAAAAATGGATGTCGATCTTATATTAAAAGCGGTTGCTGAAAACACTGAACTTACAAAAGTACGTGTGCAAAAAGCATCCGAAGTATTAACTGATAACCTTGATGTTGATCTCGCCAAAACACCCTATGAAACTGTATATAAGGAAGATAGGGTTCGTTTGAAGTATTATCGGCCTGAACGTATCAAGTATAATTACCCACTATTGGTTATTTATGCACTGATCAATCGTGAAACCATGTTAGACCTTCAACCAGGACGAAGTGTTGTTCAGACGTTTCTCGAAAAAGGACTGGAAGTATATATGATTGATTGGGGATACCCCACCCGAAAAGATAGGTATATTACGATAAATGATCATGTGAATGGATACATTGATAATATTGTTGATTTTATTCGGGATAAACACAATTTACCCAAAATTAACCTTATGGGAATCTGCATGGGGGGAGCTTTTAGTGTCATGTATTCTGCACTGCATCCTGAAAAAATTAATGCTTTGGTCACAACAGTCACCCCAACCAATTTTGATACTGATAAAGGATTGCTTCATATCTGGATGAAACAACTGGATATGGTCAAAATGGCAGAGTGTTATGGTAATATGCCGGCCGATTTAATGAATTTTGGGTTTTTATTACTTAATCCAGCACGTTTGATGCTGGATAAATATGTAAGTTTTTTTGAAAATATGGATAAAAAAGCATTTGTTGAAAACTTCGTTCGCATGGAAAAATGGATATTTGATAGTCCAGATATCCCTTTTGAAACTTTTCGGCAGTTTATAACAGATTGCTATCAAAAAAACCTGCTCATAAAAAGTAAATTGACATTGGATGGCAAACCGGTAATTTTAAAAAATATCACCATGCCATTAATTAATTTTTTCGGAAAATTTGATCACCTTGTTCCACCGGAAGCTGCCAATCAATTAACCAAACATGTCGGTAGTTCTGATACTGAGGATGTTTGCCTGGCTACCGGTCACATTGGAATATATGTCAGTTCAAAATTTCAAAAAGCATTTGCACCACGAATCGCATCGTGGTTACAAGAAAGGGATGGATAAATATGACAAAAAATTTTTTCAAGGCAATTTGCAAGGTCAGCCGCGCATTCGGAACTGTTGACAGCCATGATGAATTACTTAATCTAATTTTAGATTATGCTGTTGAACTTATGTCAGTAAGAGCAGCGAGTTTGTATTTAAAGGATGACGAACTGAATCAGATGGTGCCAGTTGTTGCAAAAGGTCTTTCTGACAATTATCAAAAAAATGGTCGAACACGACCAGACAAGCTGATTCCAGTTCTTGAAAAAGAGGGATATCTGTTTTGCAAGGATGCGATTAATGATCCACGTTTGGACAATCATGAATTGAAAAAAAAGGAAGGGATTGCATCTGTCTTAATCGTTCCAACAACTTTCAAAAATGAATTTATCGGTATACTGGCAGTTTTTACTGATAAGCAGCGAATTTTTGATGATGATGAAATTGAATTTATCAAAGCATTGGCTGATGAAGCGGCGATGGCGATCAATGATATGCGCCTTCATGAGAGAATTGAAACCAATACAAGATTATTTTTGGATTTGACAACCAGTATGAATTCATCTTTAGATATCAATTCTATTCTTCATATCCTGACAGCAGAGGTATGTGAAGCATATCATTTAAAAGGCGCACTTATTCGGCTTCATAATAAAGAGAAAAATATTCTGGAGCGTGTTTCCAGCTATGGTCTCAGTGAGGCTTTTCTCAATAAGGGACCGGTATCAGCAAAAATACTGGATCAGTGCATAAAAGGTAATACGATTATGATTCCAGATATTACAAAAGATAATCGGGTTCAATATCCAGATTTTATGATCAATGAAGGCATATCTTCTATGATTACAGTTCCGATTCAATCAAAAAACGAAATCATGGGGGTGATGAACCTTTTCAGCGCCAAACAAAGACAATTCCCTCAACAAATGATTTTGATGCTTAGAGCTTTGGCCAACCAGGGCGGGCTTGCCATTCAAAATGCCACCATGTTATTAATGCTTCAGGAAGAAAATAAATGTCTAGAAGAAGATTCATACAGCTGTCGATTATGGTTTTAATTCGATAAAAAATATTTATTTTATAAAAAAAAGGGAGGAGACTTATGAAAGGAAAAACCATTTCTCAAATTAAAATCAGTGACTTTGATGAGTTCAGCAAAACAATTTCAGAGTCCGACATTTATTTATTTGCTGGTATTACAGGCGATTTAAATCCAGCCCATATAAATGAAGACTATGCCAAAGACACTTTTTTTAAAGGCAGGATAGCACATGGCATGTTGCTTGCTGGCTTTATTTCTGCTGTAATCGGTATGAAACTTCCAGGCCCGGGCACAATTTATATCAAACAGGACTTGGCTTTCAAGGGACCCGCCAAAATAGGTGATACCATTACTGCGCGTGTTGAAGTAATTGAGATGAATGTTGATAAAAACCGTGTGAAATTGAAAACCACCTGTAGAAATCAAGATGGAAAAGAGCTGGTTGATGGCGAGGCCTTAATCAGTCCACCAAAAGCCTGAGTAAGGAGATTGCTATGAACAAATTATTCTGTTTAATTGCGCTTTTTGTATTTATCGCCCCCCTGTACGCAGAAATGACACCCAATGATATTTCATATTATACAGAGGACTACCCCCCCTATAACTTTAAAAAAAATGGTATAGCAAGTGGTTTTGCAACAGAAATATTGTTGAAAATGTTTGAAAAATTGAATGTAAACAAAACAGTCAATGATATCAGAGTTGTTCCTTGGGCAAGAGGCTATAACGATGTGCAAAAAAAAAGCAATGTATGCCTCTTTACCATGACAAAAACACCTGAAAGAGTCAAAGAACATGGCTTTAGATGGGTTGGACCTGTTACAAGCACTGGCTCAGTGTTATTTGCAAGAAAAAGTAAAAATCTAAAAATAAACTCTGTTGAAGATATGCAAAAATACCGCGTTTGTGCCATACGTGATGATGTTGCTGAACAGATAGTGGTTAAGTTAGGGTACTCAATGGATAATGTTGATAGAACCTCAAATCCGGTTTCTATTATTAAAAAATTAAATAAAGATCGCTGTACGCTATGGGCTTATGGCATCGTTGCCGGACAATGGGTATTGAAAAAAAACAATTTCAAGACAGAAGATTATGAAATTGTCTATAATTTGACTAAAAAACAGTATTTATATTATGCTTTTAATAAGCGAACACCCGATTCTGTTGTTAAACCTTTGCAAAAGGCTTTTGATGAGCTAAAAGCAGAGGGGGTTGTTGATCAGATTATTTCACAATATCTGAAATAAATAAATATGGAATAACTTACATAAATGGCCTTTTGCATAACAATTTTTCGCAAAAGGCCTATAAGACTGGAATCTTATGAGACGAACCATCTATCTTCTTTTATTTTTTTTTTATGTCACATCTCTCTATGCAGAAATGACACCCAATGATATTTCATATTACACAGAGGAATATCCTCCATACAACTATAAACATGAAGGTGAAGTCACCGGTTTTTCGACAGAAATTCTGTTGAAAATGTTCAAAAACCTGAGTATTAATAAAACTGCCAAAGATATCAGCCTGGTTCCATGGGCAAGGGGCTACAACGATGTTCAGAGAAAAAGCAATGTTTGCCTGTTTACCATGACCAAAACACCTGAAAGAATTGAAAAACATGGATTCAGATGGGTTGGGCCTATTATAGGTACAGGTTCAGTGCTTTTTGCGAGAAAAATAAAAAATTTCAAAATAAATTCTGTTGAAGATATGAAGAAGTTTCGTATTTGTGCGATTCGTGAAGACGCCGCCGAACAGACCATTGTCAATTTGGGATATTCATTTGATAATGTCGATCGAAATTCAAATTATGTCTCAATTATAAAAAAAATATTAACTGATCGTTGTACATTGTGGGCATATGGAAAAATAGCCGGACAATGGGCATTGAAAATTAATAATTATAATACAGATGATTTTGAAATTGTTTACAACCTGACAAAAAAGCAGTACTTGTATTATGCTTTTAATAAACGAACGCCCGATTCTGTCATTGTCCCGCTTCAAAAAGCATTTGATGAGCTTAAGGAAGCAGGTGTTGTTGACCAACTGATTTCAAAATATCTCAAATGATTGAATACATTCAAGAAAGAAAGTACTGGTTTGGACTATTCTAACAGCAACGAAGCAAATGCTTCACAAAACGATCTTATCCAGCGCATGTTTGATCATGCAAATCAGTATTCCGCTAATTATACTGGCAACCACATACATTTTAATCAAATGAAACGTCGCATGCGATGTATCGCTTTGATTTTTGGTTTATGTTTTGTCATCATTTTTTTCCGCGCTTTGTATATTCAAATTTATAAACAAGACTGGTTATCTCAGGAAGCATCCAAACAATACATCAAATACCACAAAGCCCCTGCAAAAAGAGGGATCATTTACGATTGTCAAAAACATGAAATGGCTGTCACAATTGACAGCCATTCTGTTTTTGCCCATCCCACACAAATACAAAACAAAACAGCCGCAGCCCAAAAAATAGCCCAAATTTTACAATTATCAAAAAAGAAACTATATCAATTGCTATCAAGTGACCGCCAGTTTGTTTGGATCAAACGGCTGATCAATCCCGGTCAGGCTGAAAAAATAAAAAAAACTGATATTCCTGGCGTACATGTAATCTCAGAACCCGGAAGAGCATATCCAAATAAAACATTGGCATCACAAGTTATTGGATTTACTGGTATTGATGGTAATGGCCTTGAGGGTCTTGAATATTACTACAACAGCACATTGGCTGGGAAACAATTCGTGACGAAGACAAAAAGAGATGCTTATGGACGTGGTTTCATGCCAATCAATGGTACTGATTATCAAAATGAAGGCAAACATATTGTTTTAACGATTGATCAAAAAATCCAATATTTTTGTGAGACAATTCTTGAACAAACAGTGTCCGAATATCAAGCCAAAGGTGCTTATGCAATTGTCATGAATCCTTCAACCGGTGAAGTGCTGTCTATTGCCCATTTCCCTACATTTAATCCAAATGTTTTCAATTTATACAAACCCTCACGATGGCGAAACAGAGCTGTTACCGATACATTTGAACCGGGGTCAACAATGAAAGTGTTTATTGCAGCATCTGCACTGGAATCAGGGCTGTATGATTCAAATAGTATCTTTTTTTGTGAAAATGGCGCTTACAATATTGGACGTAATACGATTCATGATTCACATCCATATGACTGGCTTTCATTACAACAAATAATTAAACACTCCAGTAATATTGGTGTGGTAAAACTTGGGGAAAAATTAGGGGCTAAATATCTTTACAAAATGCTGAAATTATTTGGATTTGGCAGTAAAACTGATATTGATTGTCCGGCTGAAGCCACAGGCAGTCTAATGAAATATCATATGTGGACCCCCCTTGATCAAGGAGCCATCTGTTTTGGTCATGGCATATCTGTTTCTGGAATACAATTATTAACTGCTGTTAGCGTTATTGCCAATGGGGGAATTCTTGTAAAACCCTATCTTGTGAAAGAAGTATTAAGTGCTGATGGCAATATCATTCATGCTCAGGAAAAACATGAGGTTCGACGTGTCATTTCCAGACAAACTGCCAGAGAAACTCGCAGAATTATGGCGACTGTTGTAACCCCTAAAGGAACAGGCTTTAAAGCAGCATTGGACAATGACCAGGTTTGTGGAAAAACAGGTACATCTCGTAAACTAAAATCGGATGGAACTTATGCACGTGAATTATACATTGCATCATTTTTGGGATTTGTTCCGGAAATACAGCCGAAAATAGCTATTCTCGTTGTGGTTGATGAACCTGCAAAAGGTTACTATGGTGGTCAAGTTGCTGCACCTGCCTTTAAAAAAATTGCATATAAAACCCTTCAGTATTTGAGTATTAAAAATGAAAATGTCAAAAATAATTCGGCTTCCAACGAATAGATTTTCACTGATTGGGTCTATCTTGACATTCAGTCATAATAAGCGTATAAAATCTTTAGACTATAATAATATCGACCCAAAAAATATGCTAGGAGACTTTTATGAAAATTGCTATTAGCGGAAAAGGGGGCGTTGGAAAAACAACCTTTGCTGCATTGCTTTCAAGAACATTAAATGAAATGGGAAAACACATTCTGGCTATTGATGCAGACCCTGATGCTAACTTTGCAGCAGCCTTAGGAATACCGAATTCAGAAACCATAATACCGATTTCACAAATGAAAGAATTGATCCATGAACGAACAGATGTAAAACCCGGCACCATTGGCGGTTTTTTTAAAATGAACCCCACAGTTGATGATTTACCGGATGCCCTGTCTGTAAAATTAGAAAATATCAAGTTCATGCGTCTGGGTGGCATACAAAAAGGCGGTGGCGGATGTATTTGTCCGGAAAGTACATTACTTAAAGCATTGATTACCCACGTGGTTATTGGAAGAGATGAGATTGTGATAATGGATATGGAAGCTGGTATTGAGCATCTGGGAAGAGCAACTGCAAGCTCGGTTGATAAATTGATTGTTGTTGTTGAGCCTGGCAAAAGAAGTTTGGAAACACTTCATAATATTTGTCAACTGGCAAACGATATTGGACTCAAAGATATTGCAGTAATGGCAAATAAGGTGAGAAACGCACGTGAAGAGGCGTATATTATTGATAATATAACTGATATTCCTATTATGGGTTGCCTCCCCTATGAACACATTTTTATTGAATCAGATTTGGCCGGACAATCACCTTATGATAATGACACGCAAGCGAAAAAAATTATGACAAATATTGTGAATAAATTGTTATATTCTTAAAATAATTTATGAAACCTTATTATAAGGAGACGACATGCAATTTTTATCAATCGGTGCCAAAGGTGCCCATGTTGTTGAGCTGCAACAAAATCTCAACACCTTACGCTTTCCTTGCGGTCGTGAGGATGGTATTTTTGGGCCTGCAACCGAAGCGGCAGTGATCGCTTTTCAAAAAAATCATAACATTGTCTATGATGGAATTGTTGGCCCTGAAACCATGACCTCACTGGATATGGCGACTGATGAAGAGATTCAGGCGGCCATAGAGGATCATCCAATATATAATGCGCTCAAATTCATAACTCCGGAAAAAGTATCAAAGCTATTTCCGCATGCCCCGGTTCGTTCAATTAGTGCCCATTTTCCCTTTCTCAAAGAAGCGCTGATTGATAAACATCTGACAGATATCAAATCTGTTGTTTTCGCATTATCCACGATTTATGCTGTGTCCAATTCTTTTAATGTGCATGAAGAAACAGTCACCCGATTCAATACATCACCTGGCGGTTTACCCTTTGACTTATATGACAATCGAAGAGACCTTGGAAATAGTAGTCATCCTGATGGTGAACAATTTAAAAGTCGTGGTTTTTGTATTTTTAGAGGACGATTTCAGTACCAGCAAGTGAGCGTGATGATTGGCATCGGTGAACAGTTAGTCGAACATCCTGAACAGGTCAAAAAAGTATCTATGGCATCCAGAATATTGGCAACCCTCATTCATAACCAGGAAAGAAATATTAAATGTGCTTTGTTACAGAATAATCTTCAATCAGCATATATGTTTGTAACAAAGGATATTGAAGGCTTTGAACGTTTTCGTTCCACTTATCGGAACGGCATGTTGATTTGGGGATAATTCAGGTTGTTCTTCTCAGGCAATTTGTCTATGATAGTTCAACGATAACAATAGGAGGTTTTTATGAAATGTCCGGCATGCGCCACACGACTTCGTGTCATGAAAACAGAAGAAATGGTTGTGGATGTTTGTAAATATGGCTGTGGCGGTCTATGGCTTGACCGCTCCGAATACAAAAAAGTTGACCAACAAAGTGAAACTGCCGGTAAGCGTTTGCTTCACATTGAACGTAACCCAAATATTAAGGTCAATTATTCACGTCGTCGAATGTGCCCACGATGCGAGACAATTGTCATGGCACGACGATTTTCATCATTTAAACGTCAGGTTGAAATTGATACATGTCCCTATTGTGGCGGTTATTGGCTTGATGGCGGGGAACTTGAACGTATACGTGCATTGTTTGAAGATCAAAAGGACAGATACCAGGCGACTGAACGTTATCTGTCAGATTTTCAAGAACTGGCTATGGAAGAACATACAAAAGAAAAAAAAGAACTCGAAAAACAAAAAGAGCGTGATGAATCAACCATTTCACGTTTTTTTCGTTTCCTTAATCCTTTTAAATAAGAAAGACTGATATTGTTATGATCGTTGCTGATTTTCAAGCATTTATCAATAAAGAAAAACATATTGCTGTTATTGGACTCGGATATGTTGGATTGCCTCTTTGTGTATATTTATCCAAATATTTTAGTGTGGTTGGGTTTGATATAAAATCTGAGCGCATCAAGGAATTGAAAAGAGGGATAGATCATACACGAGAAATTGATTCAGAAAGATTGAAACAAGCGAATATAACTTTTACTGATGATCCTGAATCATTGGTTCCATGCGCTATTATCATCATTGCTGTTCCAACGCCAATTGATGAAGCGCGCATTCCTGATATGACGCCGCTATGTCATGCCTCAGAAATATCGGGTCAACACATGCAAAAGAATAGTGTGATTGTCTATGAATCCACTGTATATCCTGGAGCGACTGAAGAAGTGTGTGTACCCATCTTGGAAAAATTCTCAGGATTGGCATTTGGACAGGATTTTACAGTAGGATATTCACCGGAACGTATTAACCCTGGCGATTGTGAACGAACCCTGGATCAAATAACAAAAGTGGTTTCAGGTTCAGATAATGCAACCCTTGATTTGCTCTCAAAAATATATGGTCAGGTTGTTCATGCAGGTATTCACCAAGCGCCATCTATCAAAGTTGCGGAAGCTGCAAAAGTCATTGAAAACACACAACGCGATATCAATATTGCTTTAATGAATGAATTGTCTATGATTTTTCATCGGATGAATATCAATACACAGGATGTTTTAAAAGCGGCAATCACAAAATGGAATTTTTTGCCTTTTCATCCGGGGCTGGTTGGCGGTCATTGCATTGGCGTTGATCCATATTATCTTACTTTTAAAGCTGAATCATTGGGCTATCATCCTGAAATGATCCTTGCAGGTCGAAGAATCAATGATAGCATGGGAAAATACATTGCCGAAAGAACAGTAAAAATGATCATTTCAACCGGCAAAGCTGTTCTTGATGGTCAGGTGGCAGTGCTGGGCCTTACTTTTAAAGAAAATGTTCCAGACTTGAGAAATACAAAAGTTATTGATATCGTTCATGAATTAAATGAATATGGTTTGCGTGTCTATATTCATGACCCTTATGCAGCGGAAACCGAAGCCAGGGATCATTTAGATTTGTCACTGACACAACTCTCAGATATGCCAAAAGTCAATGCGGTGATTATTGCAGTCAAACATCAAGAATACCTGGATATGGGGCTTGAGAATATATCTCGGCTTTGTCTTTCTGAATGTCCTTTGGTCATTGATGTCAAAAATGCTTTTGATTCAAAAAAAGCACAGCAATTGGGCGTAATGTATTGGTGCTTGTAACTTATTTCAATTATGAACGTCCAGTTTTGTATTATAATCAAAGAACAAAAAAATACCCGCCCCCAATCAATACCTATAGCCGTGTCACTAACGTGAATATTTTTTTACAACAGTCTGTGTATGGGCGAACCTTATTTTCGCCCTCCGAACAAGAACCATAACGAACCGATGTCCGAAATAGATTATGAAAAGAATTGGTTTATATGTTCATATTCCTTTTTGTATTCAAAAGTGCAGTTATTGTGATTTTGTCTCGATTTCGAATCAATCATGTATTCCAGACTATATCAAAGCCCTGGATTTCGAGATCCAACGAAAGTCAAAACAAGATTATCTAGTGGATACCATTTATTTTGGAGGAGGAACACCATCAATACTGAATGACAATGAAATATCCTGTTTATGCCAATCTATTTACAATCACTGGCATGTAATGGATAAGCCAGAAATCACTATTGAAGCCAACCCTGGGACCATATCCCTCAAAAAAATTAAAGCCTGGAACCTACTGGGTATCAATCGAATCAATCTTGGCATTCAATCATTTCATGACCAACATTTGCAACAGCTTGGACGGATTCATAATGCAAAAGAAGCCCTTATAGCCATTCATTGCCTCAAAGACGCAGGCTTTCAGAATGTGGGACTTGATTTAATCTATGGTATACCCAACCAAACACTGAATGAATGGAACAAGGATTTGCTCCAGGCAATTTCATTTTCCCCACAGCATTTGTCATGCTATCTATTGACTTATGAACCTGGAACGCAGCTATACCAACTGCGGCAAAATAAAAAAATTTTCTCATTGCCTGACTCGTCAGTCTGGAAAATGATGCAAAGCCTCTTTCACACAATGGCTGAATACGATTACGACCATTATGAAATATCCAATTTTGCTTCAAGTCCTCATTTTCGGTCCCAGCATAACCAAAAATACTGGCAACATATGTCATATATAGGATTAGGCGCTGCTTCACATTCTTTTATCAATCATAAACGATTTTGGAACTGCGCTGATGTGGCTGAATACATCCAAAGAATATTGAACCATCGTGACCCCATAGAAAATTATGAGAACTTGAATCTTGAGCAGCAAATTATTGAATATATATTTCTGGGTTTACGCCAACAAAATGGCATCAATACATATGAATTTGACACGTTATTTCCATATTGCTTCAAGGAAATATTTAAAGAAGTTTTAAAAGAGTTAGAGCCAGCGGGTTATTTAGTGGTTTCAAAAGATTCATGTCGGTTAAGTGAAAAAGGGAAATTTTTTTTGGATAGTATTTGTCAAAGACTGATCAATGCAATCTAATCCTCATTGACTGTTTGATAAAGTGCTTGATGTAGCTCATCAAGATGGTATGGCTTAAACAATACATTTTTAAAACCATATTTCTGATAATCGCTCATGACCGGATTATGTGAATAGCCGCTGGAAATAATAGCTTTTGCATTGCCATCAAATTCCTTAATGCGTTTGAATGCTTCAACACCGCCCATCCCATTCTTGACAGACAAATCAAGTATGACAGCATCATATGGCGAATCGCTGTTATAGGCTTGCATATACTTCTGAATCGCTTTGTCTCCATTGCTTGTATCGTGAACAATAATGTCATTTCTCGCCAAAACATTTTTAACCATCAGACAAATATCATATTCATCATCCATGATCAAAATTTTCATTTGTCTTGATTTGTTTCTGCTGGTGGTTGCAGAAGCAGCCTTGACAATTGGCTGAGGGATTTCAGATATATTTGAAACCGGCAAATAAACATGAAATTGGCTTCCTTTTTTGGGTACAGACTCAACCTCAATGAAGCCTTTATGTTGCGTAATGATAGAATGCGCAATTGCAAGCCCAAGTCCCATACCTTTTTGAGTGCCCCGCTCATGCGTTGAAAAGTATGGATCGAAAATGCGTTTCAAATTTTCATGATTAATGCCATATCCTGTATCAGATATTGTGATACAAACATATTCACCTTTGCTCAGCAGATGCTTTTGTTGGTCAAGTTTAATCTGACATATTTTGATATGAATTCTTCCTTTGTGATTCATCGCTTGATCTGCATTGAGAATCAGTTGATTAAAGGCCTGACTGATTTGCTGTCGATCAAAATACAGCAAAGGTATCTCACCACCTTCGATGTCAAACTTATATGTGGTATCAGATGTGTCCAGGATAAACTCAATTGCGTCTTTTAGCACAGGAATAATATCACTTTTTATCAAAAGCGGAGTACCGCCTTTTGAAAACGTGATCAGACTTTTTGAAAGATTTGCTGCACGCATGACAGCCTTTTCAGTTGATTGAATAAGGGCTTTATTTTCATTGTTGTCTTTTAGGAGTTGAACATTTCCCAGGATAATAGACAATATGTTGTTAAAATCATGTGCAATGCCACCAGCTAGAACACCTAAGGAGTGAAGTTTTTCAAATCGGAACAGTTCTTTTTGCATTTGCCGCATTTTAATATGTGTTTTGACACGAGCGAGTAATTCTTCATATTGAATGGGTTTGGTAATATAATCCTGACACCCCACTTCAAATCCCTTAACTTTATTTGAGATATCTGTAACAGCAGACATAAATAATACTGGAATGTCAGAAAGTTTGGGATCTGCTTTAATTCGTCTGCAAGTTTCGTATCCATCCAGCTCTGGCATAATAATATCCAATAATATCAAATCAGGAACAAGGTCTTGTAATATTTCAAGGGCAGCTATCCCAGATAAGGAAATATGAATTTTATAGTCGGATTGCTCCAAGAAATGTACGATTGGCTGTAAGTTTTCAGGTTCATCATCAATGAGAAGTATACTATTATGTGCAGATTGGGTAAACATTTGGGTCTTGCTCCTTTTTTTTATTTGTGACCAGGATATCACAAATGAACATTTCATTCAAGATTGCGATTTATAATATTCATTTCTTCCTCTTCCAATTGATTAATTTCATCAATATGTTGCAACAAAAAGAATTGAAGTCTCCAATCATAGTAAAAATGAAGGCTATACACCGATATTGCAGGAAAGCCGCGTTTGATTTTATGATTTCCACCGGCACCAGGGTCGAATATCTGGATATTATTCTCAATGGCCCATTTAATCGCATGATAATAACAGACATTAAAATGAAGAAATGGAATATCAAAACCGGAGCCCCAGTACCGCCCTGACAGAAATTGATCTTTATGTGTAAAATATGCAAGTGCCAAAGGTTCCTCTGGTTTTTCATTGGCGTATGCACCGATAAACATGCTCCGATGACGAAAAAATTTGGACAAATACTCAAAAAATGCCGGCTTAAAAAAACTCTCGGCTTCCGGATCATATTTTACACCTGTATTGTTATAAAACTGTGCCATTTTTGAAAAATATGATGTTGGAATATTTTTATTTTCATGTATTTTAATATGAATATTTTGTTTATCAAGTGCTTTTATTTCTCTTTTGACATTTCTTCGATGACTGGGTTTCAGTTTTTTTAAAAAATCTTCAAAAGATTGAAAGCCGGAATTATGCCATTGAAAGCTATAATGCTTCCATTCCACAAAACGCATATAATGCATGATGGAAACCCATTTTGAATCCACATACAGAAAATGACATCCTGCTATTTTTTTTTGCTTGCAATATTGGTTGATCAGGTTAACCATCATTCGTGTCACCAACATTTCGTCAAGCTGTCTGTCAATAATAAATCTGTATCCTGGTACAGGTGTCAATGGTGTCATACCCACCATTTTCGGATAATAGGAGATCTCATTCCTTTTTGCAATATTCATCCAATCGATATCAAACACATATTCGCCATCACTATTTGTTTTAAGATACAATGGTGCCGCAGCAATCATTTTGTTCTTTTCATAGAGTGTTAAATGATTGGGATACCATCCTCTGGCAGGGCAAATACTTTCTGACTTTTCAAGCATATAAAGCCATTCCCATTCCAAAAATGGGTTCTTCATGGGAATAGCCAAACGATTCCATTGATTGCGGTCAATATTGCCAATGTCCCCATTCCATATGGCTGAATAGGGACTTCTATTTAGACTCTTTTGTGATGACATGGATTGAACCTACAACTCAATATCTTGAATTTTCAACTCTTGATCGGGGATGAGTTCAAAATCTTCACGTATGATCGTTTCTTTATTTTGTTCATCAAGCAAAATAAGATCATATATACCCGGTGTGATGTTTTCAAAACAATAATCAAACTGATGATTTGATGGACAGGTAACAATGCCAGATAGTTTGGGTAATAATTCTAGGTTAAAATTGATTTCTCGTTGAGTTTCATTCTGCTCAAAATGAATTGTGTTTGCATAATTTACTGGTACAAATATTGTTCCTGAAGTATCGGCATAGATCTCGTATTCATAAGCTGAAGAGATTGAGTATTCATGACCACTTGGAATACCAGTAATAACATAGATACCATTATTATCTGTTGTGGCTGAATATATCTCGTTTTTATTCAAATTCCTGGCTATAATTGTAATCCCTGGTACAGGATCGTTATCTGTATCATTCGTTACTTTTCCAAAAATTTGTCCGCCGCATTCCAAATCAAAATTGATATTGGGTGTTATTTGATCATAGTTGACTGTTATATTCGTTGCAGAATTCTTAAAATATGTCTGTTTGTAATATTCGGAAATATATGTTGTATTATCAGCCTGAACCTGAACAATATAGTCACTCGCTTCTGAGAGCCCATTAATGAGGTACTCTCCATAAATATCAGTTCTTGCTTGATATATTCGAGAAGGATTTGACTTTGAATAAGCAACAACAATATAATTATGAAGATAAAGATCATTATTCGGATAATCACAATCTTGTCCAATTACCAGCCCTTTGATACTTCCCCCACGCTGTAGTTTAAATTTTACAGTATCATTATCCTTTCCATTAAATATGGGAATGTCATCAGCATACTGTAAGGTATTTTCATTAGAATAGAACATTGATGCATAGGGAGTACCATTGGTAATGACTTCCGCTTTGTAATTGCCCTCTTCAAGTTCTGCTATGATAATACCATTATTGGGATGAACTTCTTTAACAAAAGTCGAATCTGCCGACCTGTAAATGTTCACATAAATTTGCGGGTTCGTTATTTCTGTATTTGTCTGCTTATCAATAATTGTTGCCACAAGCCTTCCCTTTTTCTGAAGATCAAAATCCATATTTAATGGTGCATTATTCGCAATTTCAAAAGAATCAGCATCATTGGTATTATATTTTGAATTATAGAAACATGACTGATATTCTGTATGATCCGCATTTGCATAAAGAATATAGCGATTCTTCGTAAGAAGGCCATATATGGTATAGTTGCCATCGGCATCAGATACCACAGATTGCCCAGTAACATAATTTGTTGATGTCATTATAGCTGAAACCAAAACATCTTTAATTGGGGAAATGGGATTATCTTCACTTTTTATCTGACCTGTAATCATGACACCGGTGTTCATCATGAAGTTAACAATCCAATTATTGCCAGAATCTATCTTGATGGTCTTTGCCTGATCTTTGAAATATACCTTATCATAATAGGTCGATATAAATTCTGGCCGGTCAGCTTCAGCCATAACAATATAGTCGCCTTTGGGCAAGCAACAAATCGTATAACTACCATTTGCATCCGGACGCGACTGAGCTGATAATGAAATCTCATATTTTCCAAGTGTGTCAATTGCTGATTGTTCATTACGTGTTTTGCAAGCAAAAGCCTTGATTGTAGCCTGAGTAAGTGGTTTTCCATTGGCTTGAGATATTTGGCCTGAAATCGTACCAGTTTCCTGGATTTCAAAATTGATTCCTTGCAATGATCCATGATCCGGTACAGACATAATTTCAGGTTCACATAGAAACAACTTATTGGCAAAAACTGCGTTAGAATAGTGATCTTGTAACCTTAACTCATAGGTTTTACAGGGAAATTGATTTTGAAACTGATAATAAAATTCTGGTCCATTTTGGACCCTGTTAAATAAAGTAAAAATGTAATTCCCTTTTGGCAGTTTCATCGCATAAGCGCCATTGGAAGAAACTGCTGCACTGTTAACAGGTGGACTATTATGCCATTGTTGAGAAACATAAGCATAGGCGCGTACTTCAAAATCATTGTAATTTAAGACATTGCTGCCCCAATTGATATTTCCAGAAACCTCACTTACACGATTTTTACTGCTTGATGGTGATTGCGAACATGCAGCAAAAAAACAGCAACATACGATTATTGTTAGATATTTTATCACTTTTTGTTTTTTCATTTTAAATACTCCTCGTTTTTTTGATTATATACTGTCATTTACTTATTCTCAACTGCTTGAATAACAGCAGTTGCCCGACGATTTTTCATGCGTCCCTTCCGGGTTTTATTGTCTGCTATAGGACGGGATTCACCATAACCAATAGCCACAAGGCGGTCAGGGGATATGGCAAAGTTTTCGATCATATATTTACAAACATTTTCAGCACGTTTTTGAGATAATTTTAAATTATAGTCGCTTTTTCCTGAGCTATCTGTATGTGCTTCTATCCTTGCTGTTGTGTTGGGATATGCCTTCATAAACTGTGCCACTTTTTGAATATGATGAAAAGATGCTGCCTTCACTGTTGCTTTGTTGGGATCAAACTGTATACCCAAAGTCATGGTCACCTTTTTTTCTTTCAACTGGGGGCACCCGAATGTATCTACTTTAGCTCCTTTGGGCGTATCTGGACACTTGTCAACAGCATCGGAAACACCATCTGCATCACGATCTCGTTCACAAGATACTGGGTGCAATTCTACTTTTGTGGTTGGAGATAAAGATTGCGCGTTTTCTCCAGTAACCCATAACCGATTTTGAGGGATACCTTTTGAAACAAAATACGATTTAAGATTCTCTCCCCAATACTGCCCCAATTCAAGATTACTTTGTTTGGTTTTCAATACATTGGTGTGTACTTGAATATGCACACACATACCTGGATCATTATATATAATCATCAAGGCCGTATCAATAGCTGAGGAGGCTGTTGGGCATATCTCATCAAGATAATGAGGAATGACAATCCAACATCCCCGCGCATCCACTTGCGCACCAACGGGTGTATTCAAACACTTATCCAGATAATCCTGAACATTATCCTGATCTCGATCATAGGGACAGCCCATTTCATCAACCATGATTCCTGGAGGCGTCATGGGACACTGATCATTAGAGTCAAATACACCATCAGTATCAGAATCTTTCGGACAGCCATTCGCATCAACAACAATGCCTCTTGGCGTATTGGGGCACTCATCATGCAAGTTATAAACGCCATCATGGTCTGTATCTAAAGAACGTTCCAGAAAAACCATTTTTACAAAATCCGCCATTTTTTTGGAGGAAGCAATATCTCTGGCGGAAACGCTGAAACCATATTTACCTGTCTGCGCAATTTGTTGCATTAAATTTTTACCCTCCAGGTCGTTACCAACCATAATATTAAAAATTGACAGGCGATCACCATAAAAATCATGGATATTTTGTGCGGCCTTGACACTTGATTTCTGAAGTTCTTTGAAATCACTGACAATAATTATGGCCAACCGGCCTTTTTTGACCTGCTTAAAATCTTGCTTTGCCGCCAAAATTGCCAGCTCTAATGGGCTTTCACCATTGGCTCCTCGAATATTTCTCAAGGCAATATCAAAACCCTCCTGCGTGTATGGCCGTGGCCCATATATGTTGGTTGTTGTCTGACACAAGGCACAATTATAGTTACCTATGGTTCTTAATGTGCCAATCATGGGAAGGTTCGGTATGGTTTGGTTCATTCGGCTGACAATATCCACTGCCTTTTTATATTTGTTCCGACTATTGTAAGTTTCTGTCATAGAAATGGAAAGATCCAGGATGACCACAAAACCATCTATTTTTTGAGAATATTCATTTTTCTCAATAAATTCATTGATATCAAGGGGCACAAATGGTGTAATCATATTCTTTCTGGATATTGAACATCCCACAAGAATAATTATACAACTGCTTAAAATTATAGCAGATCGTAAAGTCCATCTGATGTTTATCATAAATCCTCCATCGTTAAAAAATTTAGTTTTATAATGAATTTCACTCACTATTTGCGATTTCATTCAAAATAGGTTAAAAAAGAAATAAATATTTTGTCATGCATAAAAACATGATAAGGTATACATAAATCATTAGCAAATAAAATTCAACCCATGAAGAGGCATCTATGAAAATTTCTTTAATTAATCGTCAATTATTCATGTCTGGACTCATTGTACTAACCATTTTTGTTCAGACATCTTTTTCATCATCAATTGAACAAATGTTTGTTCATACCAAAGCTATTTCCCTGGGAAATTCTGTGACTGCTTATCCTCCCGGCTTAATGTCTATTCATTATAATCCGGCTGGATTGTCCAATGTCAGAGAAGGGATTGTTTTTAGCCAGGGATTCAGTATGGTTTATCACAATACATCACATCGTTTTATGCCTGATCCGGATTTTTCACTTCAAAACAAAGAGTTTTTATCTACTGATGATCCAATAGCCAATACTGAAAGTAATTCTGAAGATCACCGGCTCTATATTCCATTTTATGGCAAAGGTGATTTTCCTGTGTTAATGATGCCATTACCTTTTGGTATATCATCAAGACAATTTGGATCTCGATGGACATTTGCATATGCTGTTTATTCACCTTACATTTGGGGTGAAGAAACTGAAGATAATCAAGGTGCTCGATTTCAAAAAAAAGCAGCATATTTACAACATTTTATCTATGCAGCACCAGCAGCCAGCTATCAGGTATCAGATCAATTTTCAGTGGGTTTTTCCCTGGGATTGGGACAATCAGCGTTGGGACTGATTTCAGATATTCGTATTCCCAATGAATTGACAGCAGCCCTTTCTGAGATGGAATATCATAGTCAAACCGGTCAATCTTTGGTTTTCAAATCAGGGACCGGCCCTTTTGATCCTTTTGCTGAAATGGATATATCTTTACGTTCCAAAAATGAAATGGCACCATCATTTAATGTCGGCTTTCTGTGGGAGCCCATAAGTTGGTTAACACTTGGATGTGTATATCAAAGTCAAGTACGTTCAGACCTGAAGGGACATTTTCGTATTGATTATGAAAAACAGTTTCAAAGCACCATTCAGTTTATCAATAAGACCCCGGAAGTACGAAATATGATTGCAAACTATGTAAAAGATCCGAGCCAATTGAGTGCCAAATTGGCAGCATTGGATAAATCTGTTGAAGCTGGGGACGTTCATATTGATAACTTTACATTTCCGGAACGTGTTCAATTCGGTATAAAACTGCGACCTTTCAAAAAACTTCGTTTGATGTGCGATTTTCATTGGGCCAACTGGATCAGTACAAAATCATATACATTACAATTTGAACCAGGGGATCAATCCACACTTGCTGTCCTTCAATTAGCCAATATTTTGGGATATCATCTTGATCCAAACAATCCAAACACATTGATCTATGAAAAAGAACTTAATCCCACATGGCATATTAGTTTTGGTATAGAATATCAGCTTAAGGAATGCCTGGCGATTCGAATGGGATATGAAAATAGAAAATCCAATACAGATGAAGCCTATTTCGACTTACTTACCATGCCAGATATAGACTTTTATGGTGCAGGGCTGGGTTGGAAATTAAAACAGGGGGTAGAGCTTGACTTAGGCTTTGGCTATATGGTCAATTCTGGCTCAACGATAGATAATAATATCAGTCAGAACCTGAATCAATTCCAGTCTCCTGTTTATAGCCCCTATGCAGGCCAAAACTGTAAAACGACTTTTGAATCATATTTTTTTTCTGTAAATCTATCAATGCCATTTGAAACAATGTATCAGAAGTTGGATCAGGTATTTTAATCTTTAATCGGAAATTCACTGCGGGACCGCAACAATTGTTGATGGTCTTCTATACTATCAGTTATGTCCGACTTTTTGGGATTGCGCTTTCTTAGAGCCAATATTCTAAATTGACAATATTTCTGTACCATTGTTTTGATCATGAATATAAAAAAAAGATAAACAACACAATGTATAATGCATTCTTAGATAGCAAACATAAAATAATTTTATTCATTTTTATTTTTGTTTGTTTTTTGTTTTTCATACACAAACCCTTATTCATTGACGAACCTTTGTTTGTTGGAATAGGAGAAAAAATCCCTGATAAAGGATTGGAATTTTACAATTTCTATGGAAATGCCAAAGATGGATTAACAGAACAAAAAACCCAAAATCCTCCATTTGCGAATTATCTTATTGCAATAGCAAGTTTAATTTCAAAATCAATCGTATTTTATAGATTAATATTTATTATACCAGCTATTCTTTTAATTTTAGGTATATATGAAATTTGTAGAATTACAGATTTGAATAAAGAAGATTCATTTTATTGTAGTCTATTTTCTATAGCCAGCCCTGTATTTATGATAAATTTCCTGTATATTACATCAGATGTTTTGATGACCATGTTCTATACGTGGGCTGTTTATTTTTGGATAAAAGGAGAAAAAGTAAAACAGTACAGAAATTACTTCATCTCTTCAATCTTAATTTGTTTAAGTTTTTTTACGAAGTATTATGGCATAACATTAGTGCCACTTCTTTTTGTATTTTCAATCTATAAAAATAAAAAGTTAAAAAAACATTTATTCATACTAATTATACCGATTCTTTTTGTTATTCTCTTTGAAATATTCACTTTTCATTTATATGGCATTGGTTTGGTAAGCAAAGCCATTTCATATCCATATAATTTTGACAAAGATTGGAGAAGACTATTAATTGGATTATCTTTTTTTGGTGGGTGTTATCTTTGGATTATTCTTGAGTGGCGTTTAATATCATACTTAATCGCAGCTTCTCTCATCTATCTTATTCCAATAAATGATATCTTTTATGTTGAATTATCTTTATGGTGTAAATTACAAATGATTTTTTTGATCTCTATAGGAATATCCGGATTTGCTCTTTTATTAAAATATTTGAGAGAAAAAGAAAATTATAACGATCCATATTTTATCCTGTTTGTTTTGTGGATTTTAGGTACCTGGATTTTTTCTACATTCATCAACTGGTCTGTAAACGCAAGAACTATGCTTCCTATGCTTGCTCCAACAATTATTCTATTATATAAGTTTTCTATTCGATTTCAAAAGCCAGGCAGAAAAAAGCTGGCTTTTGTTTTGTTTTTCCTGATCTCATTTCTTATTCAGTGTGCTGATTATGAATTTGCTTTGGGGCAGAAACAAGTAGTAGAAAAAATTGCTAAAATGTATAATTTACAGCATTATAATTTTTGTACACAAGGAGAGTTTGGATTTTCAAGAATAGCGAAAAATATTTTAAATGCAGCCCCAGTTAATTTTAAGCATCAACCCGTGTTTAATGAAAAATTGATCATGATAATTCCAAAAAATAACTGTAATATTCTCTGGCCTGTACCCAAAGATCATTACAACATAAAAAGAATTGAACATAAAATAAAATTACCGATAGGAATTATGAATAGATATACAGGCGCTGGAATTCACCATTACAAATGGGGGCCATTACCTTTTGCAATTGGAAAACAACCACCGAATGAATATTTTATTTATACAAGTCGTTTATATTTCAAGTAAATTAGTCAATATGATCTGATAAGCTCCAAAGGACGACAAGAATAGCTTGAGCTTTCAGCTTCAATCGGACACAAAATTTTAAGAATTAGAATTACCCACCAACCGACCCAATTCATTTGCCAATTCTGAAACACCTTTACTTGTTACCGCTGAAATCTTATAAACACTAAAAGGGGCAGCTTGTAAAAAAATTTCTGCATTCTTTTGGGCATCAGGTAAATCCATTTTATTTAAGACAATAACTTGTTTTTTTTGTATGAGGTTATCAGAGTAGGATGACAGCTCATCCATAATGATGTGATAATTGGCAAGGGGATCATTTTGATCTATAGCAGATGCATCAATCAAATGAACCAAGACGCGGGTACGTTCAATATGCTTTAAAAATTGTATGCCGAGTCCCACCCCCTTATGCGCACCAGCAATAATTCCGGGAATATCAGCAATAGCATATGGTTCAATAGTGTCTGAATGAACAATACCAATTGAGGGGGCTAATGTTGTAAAAGGATAATCGGCCACCTTAGGACGTGCAGCAGTCATGACACGAATTAATGTTGATTTTCCGGCATTGGGTAATCCAACCAGGCCCACATCAGCAAGTAACTTAAGCTCTAGATGGAAGGACCCACTTTGACCTGATTCTCCTGGTTGTGAAAAACGAGGTGTTCGATGTGTTGATGTTGCAAAATGTTTATTGCCTTTACCGCCACGACCACCTTTTGCAAGAATAAAGGATTGACCAGCAGTGTTAAAATCTGCAATTAATTCCTGGGTTTCAGTATCAACTACAATTGTTCCCACAGGGACATCAATATATAAATCATCAGCATTTGCACCTGTTTTTTGACTTCCCAGACCATTTTTGCCCTTATCTGCTTTAAATTGATGCTGAAATCGAAATTGATACAAGGTGCGCTTTTCTGGTACGCTTCTAAGAATTACATGTCCACCGCGACCACCATCACCGCCATTGGGGCCCCCTTTTGGAACCCCACGTTCACGGCGAAAACTGACACAACCATTACCACCATCACCTGATTGCACCTTGATGAATGCTTCATCAATGAATTTCACGCGGCATACACACTTACACGTTTTCTGGAACGTCCCACGCGCTCATATGAGACTGTACCATTTATTTTGGAAAACAATGTATAATCTTTGCCCATTCCAACATTTGTACCTGGATAAAATTTTGTCCCCAGTTGTCGTACCAAAATATTACCTGCAATCACTTTTTCTCCACCATATCGTTTGATACCTCTACGCTGGGCATTACTATCTCGCCCGTTTCTGGAACTTCCACCTGCTTTTTTATGTGCCATTTTTTTGCTCCTTTTGCCATTATTATGATGTTTCTATGCGATCGATTTTGACTGTCGTATATAATTGACGATGGCCTTGTTTTCGTCGATAACGTTTCCGTCTCTTCATTTTAAAAACAATTATTTTTTTGGCCTTTCCTTGTTCCACAATATGTCCTCTGACAGATACATCGGACAAACCTGGCTGACCAATTTTAATATCTTCATTATTGGCATAAAGTAATACAGAGTCTAGTAAAACCTCTGCGCCAACATCCCCTTTTAGCCTGTCCACGCGTACTGTTTGACCGGGGCTGACGCGATATTGTTTGCCGCCAGATTGAATTACAGCGTACATTGATTTTTCTCCTCTTTATTGAATTATAAAAACTGATATTTTAACCAAATTTTTATTATTCGTCAATATATTAATTCTGATCATACAATTTTCATTTGTTTGATTGATCCAATTTCTATTTCGAATTAGCATTCAAATGCATTTTTAATCAAGCGTATATCAGCTCCTGTGTATTGATTTTTTTGGATAGCGATAACATCAAATCTCGCACGTTTATTTTCCTGTTTGTGTTCGTGAATATAAGTAATCGCTGTTTTGTAAAGTCTTTTTTGCTGTTGTTGCGTCAGACTTTCAATGGCATGTCCATAATGTGTGGATGTTCGAGATTTAACCTCAATAAAAACAAGGGTATTGTTTTCTTGTGCAATAATATCAATTTCACCACCGCGTATACGGTAGTTTTGTTGGATAATTGTGTATCCTTGTTTTTGGAGATATTCTACTGCAAATTTTTCACTTTCCTTACCCAGCTGATGACGTTTATCTTTTTTCAACATATTCCAGACAGCCTTTAAAGGTTTTTCGATGAATCGGACAGATACCGTATTTTTTTATTGCATCTCGATGTTTTTTGGTTCCATAGCCTTTGTTTTGTTCAAATCCATACGCAGGATAAACTGATGCAAATTCTTTCATCATTCGATCACGAGTGACTTTGGCAATTATTGAGGCTGAAGCAATAGAGATACTTCGTTGATCGCCCTTCTTAATCGTCTGCTGCGCTATTGTAGAATCAATTCCATAAATACCATCGATCAATAAAAAATCTGGTTGATCTTGTAATTTTTCCACAGCATACAGCATGGAAAGGCGCGCTGCTTGAAGGATATTAATTTTGTCAATGACTTCATTGGAGACCATGCCCAAACTAATCGCCCGAGCATGTTGGTATATTTGGTTATATAGATCATCCCTTTTATTTGAGGATAATTGCTTTGAATCCATTATACCTGTAACAGGAAAATTTTTGCCAAGAATGACAGCAGCCGAAACAACTGGTCCTGCCAGCGGTCCCCGACCAACCTCATCAATTCCTGCTATGATAACATATCCTTTTTTTTGCGCATTTTGTTCAAATGTCCACACGTGATTTTCACCGCATTCACATGGGCATTTTGCCCATAAAAATTATGTTCGCCGGGTTTTGATTCGGGCTGCTTTTCCCCGAAGTTTTCTCAGATAATATATTTTTGAGCGTCGTACTTTTCCCCGAGTGACAACTTCAATACGGTCAATACTTGGTGAATATAATGGAAAAATTCGTTCAACACCAATTCCTCCTGATACCTTCCGAACAGTAAATGTAGACTTAATGGAGGCATTATGCTTGCAAATAACCACTCCTTGAAAAGCCTGAAGCCTCTCTTTTTCACCCTCTTTGATCCTTACAAATACTTTTACTGTATCACCGGCGATAAAATCCGGTAAGTCCATACGGACCATTTCTTGTTCGATTTCTCTGATCGCATTCATGTCATTATTTCCTTTAACCAGGGATTTACCCTTTACGTTTGAGATTCAACTGTCGTTGCTACAAAAGCACGGTCAGTTATATAAACTTAAATTATATAGATAAAAATATATTAAAAATCAAGTTTTTTTATTATAAAAATTTCCCAATAAACGATCCAGAATAATTGAAACCGCTGACCGCACTGAAAGATGATTGTATGCGCTTTCTGGTTCAATAGGCGCCAGGACAGAGTCGCATTGTTTTATAAAATCCTTTGAAAGCCCCCATGCCGTTCCAAATACTAATAGAATAGAATCTTCAGAGTATACCATCTGACGGCATTGATCATAGGAAAGGCTACCATCAAATTTTTGTGCTGTTGTCGCAACCAGGCGTGGAGATAGACCCGTTGTCCGGGTAATCTGTTTGATTGATTCCTCTATGTCCGATGTTATGTTGACCTTTTCAAAAGATTTTTTTCGGTCTGGATTTGAACGGCTACCATAACCGTATGTCCAATGATTACGTATATCTTCAGCTATTCGTCGTTGATCTTCAAGGGGAATAATGACCTGAAAGGATTGTGCACCATAGGTTGTTGATGCCCTTGCAATATCATGCAAATCCAGGTTGGTAATTGCCGATGAAATGATTTCACCGGTTTTTCCCAGCACTGGATAATGAAGTAAGGCGATGTGTAGATTGTTTTTGGAGAATTGTTTCAATGGTTGAAGTCCACTTGTTTAATATTGCTAAATCATCTACTGACAATTCTGATTCATTGAATAGCTCTGGCCTTTTTAGGACTGTTCGTATTAAAGCTGACTCACGCCGCCATTGGGAAATATTTTGATGATGTCCTGAAAGTAAAGTATCAGGAACGACCTTCCCTTCAAAGTTTTCTGGTCGGGTATAATGAGCATGCTCAAGAAGACCATCAGCAAATGAATCACACAGCGCTGAATCTTCTGCGCCCAACACGCCAGGTATCAAACGTGAAACAGCATCCATGATAATCATGGCAGCCGTTTCCCCGCCTGTCAGAACAAAATTGCCAATTGAAATTTCTAGATCTGTATAATCTAATGCTATACGTTCATCAATACCTTCATAACGACCACAAATTAGAATTAATGCCTTTTCCTGGCTCAACTCCCATGCCATTTTTTGATTAAATGTCTGTCCCTGTGGCGTCAATAAAATGGTAAGCGCTGATGGATTATCCTTTTTCGCACATAGAATGGCTCTGGCCAAAGGTTCTGGCTTAAGAACCATTCCGCTGCCCCCGCCATAGGGTTTATCATCAGTGACATGATGCTTTCCCTGTGCAAAATCACGTATTTGATACACATTTGTTGATATCAAGTGTTGGGTCAGGGCACGTTTAAATATACTGTAATTAAACAGTGCATCAAACATCTCTGGAAATAAGGTGAGTATTGAAAAATGCAACAATTTTTTATGAAGGTATACACCGATGATTGAATAACTTATCCATAAAATGGACAAGCTATAAAATCATCGTTGCTAATAATCAATCATTTGTTCATGGTCTACAACCATTTGTTTCTTCTGAAGATTTATTTCTTTAACCGCTGGTTCTATAGCCGGAATCAAGTATTCATCACCATTGTTCTTAATCACATAAACATCGTTGCTACCAGTTTCAATAATGGACATGACAAAGCCACGATGGACTCCTGAAATATCAATTACTTCAAGACCTTGTATTTCAAACCAGTAGTATGTATCCGGATCAAGTTCAGGCAATGCCTTTCGTTCAATAAAGAACTGCATACCAATCAAGGCAGTTGCCTGATTTCGATCAATAATTTCTTCAAACGTAACCAGGTAGTTACGCCTATATGGTTTAATTGATTTAACCGATATGCGGTGAATATTACGATCCGATGCGCGGTAAAACAAAGGGTTGACTGGATTCAACAGATTGTCATCAACAAAAGACCGAAATCTGGTGGCACCATTTATGCCATGAACCCCAATTACTTTTCCCGCCATGAGGAATTGTTCATCAAAATCATTCAATGATTTCAAGAACGGTTCGTTTTTTCACCTTGGCGGAAGCAGCACTTAAAAGTGTTCGCATTGCGCGTGCCGTTCGACCCTGTTTGCCAATGACCTTTCCAAGATCTTCTTTGGACACTTTCAGTTCCAGAACAGAAGTCTGATTACCTTCAACTTCTGATACACGAACTTCATCCGGGTGATCGACAAGTGCCTCTGCAATATGCCTGATCAGATCAATCATTACTTCATCTCCTCTTCATGATTTCATTGTTAATAAAGAATAAAAAGTGACAGGTGGTGATTGTTTGATCCATTACCTGAAATTATTCAATAATTTCAAGAACAGTTCGTTTTTTCACCTTGGCGGAAGCAGCACTTAAAAGGGTTCGCATTGCGCGAGCCGTACGCCCCTGTTTGCCAATGACCTTTCCAAGATCTTCTTTTGACACTTTCAGTTCCAAAACAGAAGTCTGGTTACCTTCAACTTCTGAAACGTGAACCTCATCGGGGTTATCGACAAGTGCCTCTGCAACGTACTTAATCAGATCCTTCATTAGTTCATCTCCTCTTCTTTCATAGTTTCAAAAACACTATGGGTGCAGAATTGCACATCCATAGACCAGGAATCTAGAAATCGGTAGAACGGGAATTATCGAGATTTCAAACAGTTATGCTGCATTTTGTTCAAAATTATGTTTCTTTAAAATGCTTTTGACTGTATCTGTTGGGATTGCTCCCTGTCCCATCCAGTATGCAACTCTTTCTGAATTCAATGAAACAGCTACAGGATCGGTGAGCGGATTATATGTACCAACTCTCTCGATAAACCGGCCATCTCTTCGGCTTTGGCTATCAGCCACAACGATTCTATAAAATGGACGTTTTTTAGCGCCATGTCGGGCCAATCTAATTTTTACAGGCATTATATTAATTCTCCTTAAAATGGCATTAATCCGCGTAAGCTACGCATGCCACCCTTATTGAATTTTTTGAGCATCTTCATCACCTGGCCATAATTTTTCAACAGGCGGTTTACATCCTGAACTGTCGTTCCGCTTCCACGTGCAATACGTTTTCTGCGACTGCCATTGATAATATTGGGCTGAAATCTTTCCTGCCGTGTCATTGAATTGATAATCGCCTCAATGCGAACCAATTCATAATCATCCACCTGCATGTTTTTCATTTGCTTGAGATTTCCCAGGCCAGGAATCATCCCTATAATATCAGATAAAGAGCCCATTTTTCGTATCTGGACCATTTGATCACGAAAGTCTTCCAGGGTAAATTGACTTTTACGAAGTTTTTCTTCTAACTCTCGTGCTTTTGTTTCATCAACTGCATCCTGCGCTTTTTCAATGAGTGTGAGAACATCGCCCATACCCAGAATTCTTGAAGCCATTCGTTCAGGATGAAAGGTCTCAATATCGCTAAGTTTTTCACCGATCCCTAGAAGTTTAATGGGTTTTCCAGTAATGGATTTAATGGATAAAGCCGCACCACCACGTGCATCACCATCCATTTTCGTCAACAGGATACCACCCAAATCCAACGCACTATCAAATGATTTTGCAATATTGACAGCATCCTGACCAGTCATGGCATCCGCTACAAGCAAAATATCTGAAGGCTTAACCGCTTTTTTGATACGTTTAAGCTCATCCATCAGGTTCTCATCCAAATGAAGCCTTCCAGCCGTATCAATAATAAGGGTATCACAATTTTCTTGTGCAGCGATTTTTCGTGCCTGACTACAAATGTCAACCGGATCCATTTTGGGATGCGAGGGAAAAACTTTTATGCTTAATTCATTGCCAATTTTTTGAAGCTGATCAATTGCAGCCGGGCGATATACATCAGCCGGAACGAGATAAGGATTTCGTCCTTTAGAACGTAGCATTTTCGCCAGCTTGCCTGCAGATGTTGTTTTTCCAGAGCCTTGCAGACCAATCAACATGATTGGTATGGGCGTTGGACCAGTCAATCGAATATCCTCATTCTCCTGCCCCATCAATGTGGTCAGTTCTTCATTTACAATCTTGACCACCTGCTGTCCTGGTGTAAGACTGGTCAAAACTTCCTGACCCAGTGCCCGGTCTTTGACCCCAGCAATGAATGTTTTTACAACTTTATAATGAACATCAGCCTCTAGTAGTGCCATTCTGACTTCCTTGAGGCCATCTTCAATATTTTTTTCAGTTAACTTGCCGTGTCCTTTGAGCTTTTTAAATATTTTGTTGAGTCTATCATTTAAGTTTTCAAACATATGAAACTCTCAATAAGGATAAAAACTCTATAGATAATATTATCTGAATAAATTGTCAAGCTAAAAGAAAAATTATACGAGATATGTTCATCTAAATAATTGAGCCTTTTTTACATAATACCCATAATGCCAAAGAACAATTGAGGAATACCTCAATATAATTCGTATTATCGTCAATCATTAATTTTTTTTAAGTGAATTGCCTTATGATATATTTCTTGAATTTAATAAGGATTTATCATAATCAAAATCATTGAATCAAATCGAAAATATGCTTTCAAGTATACAATATTTGTGCCATTATTTTCATTATAATAAATTTTGAAGAAAGTATTGTTATGGATCAACAAAATATTAAAGCACTGACCATAAAACAACTTGAACGTTGGCTTGGTGACAATGATATTAAACCTTATCGTGCAACTCAAATATATAAATGGCTCTATCATTTTAATACGCATAGCTTTGATAGCATGACTGATATTTCTCTCTCATTACGCCAAAAATTAGCTGCACATTTTTGTATTATTTCCCCAACAATCACAAAAGTTCAAACATCTGTTGATGGCTCAAAAAAGTATGCCTTTTGCTTACATGATGGAAATTATGTTGAAAGTGTATTAATTCCTGAACGTAACCATTACACCCTATGTATTTCGTCTCAAGTGGGTTGTGCTCAAGATTGTCGGTTTTGCCTGACAGCCAGACAGGGATTGATTCGAAATCTTGGGCATGATGAAATTGTTTCTCAAGTACAATTGGTGCTAAGTGATATGGGTCAGAATTCATCCAAACCACTGACGAATATTGTTTTCATGGGAATGGGCGAACCGCTTGCCAATTATGACAATGTCAAAACGGCCATTGACATTTTGATTAGCTCTAAATATGGCTATCAATTTTCCACGCGAAAAATAACCCTTTCCACCTGTGGTATCATTCCGAACATGATTAAGTTTAGTCAAGAATTGCCTGTATTGTTGGCAATTTCCCTTAATGCAACTGACAATAAAACACGTGATAAATTAATGCCAATTAATCGTAAATATCCCATTGAAAAACTATTGGCAGTTTGCCGGAATTATCCATTACGATCCGGTCGTATGCTCACAATTGAGTACGTTTTGATTAAAAATATAAATGATGATATCATCAATGCAAACCGACTTTGTCATTTGTTACGTGGAACACGTTCCAAAATAAATTTAATTCCTTATAATGCTCACAGCCTTAGTGACTTTGAACGTCCGGATGCATCTACAATTGAAGAATTCCAAAAAACCTTGATAAAAAATAATTATACAGTTATTATACGTCAGAGTAAGGGAACAGATATTTCAGCAGCATGTGGTCAATTATTTTATGAAATGCCCTAAGATAATCAGTTTAAACGCTGAACTTCGGAACATAAATCTTGTAAAATAGATACAAATAAACTTGAAAACATTTATTCCAGACTTCTAATAATTATGATTGCCAAAAAGTAATTTTCAGGCTATTATATACCATATAAAAATTATTGGACAATAATAGATGGTCTTAAATATGGGTGTATTCAATGTAAAAATAAAAGAATGCACCATAACTATATCAAAAAAGAATGAGAAGATATTTTTTATAAATTCCTTTGGTTCCAACATTAGCGTATATTGATTTTGATAATGAGGTTTTTTTATGGAAAAAAGAAAAAGGACACGCGTTGAGTTTTCAACACAGGTCATTATTTCTGTCGATGGTTCGGAAATTGCCACACAGGCCAATTCAAAAGATCTTAGTTTGAATGGCTTGTTTGTCGAGTCCGATGACTTATTGGATTTAGGTACAAAGTGTCATGTCAAAGTAATTTTACCCGGAGGGGTTAATGAAATCAGCTTGGAGATGGATGGAACTGTAACGCGTCATGCACCAGGTGGTTATGGTGTTATATTTGAAGGTATGGATCCTGATAGTTTTGCGCATTTGAAAAATATTGCCATGTACAATTCTGAAGATCCTGATGCCATAGAAGAAGAAATATTAAACATACCACTCCGGTAACTTATTACCTTCATGAAATGTTTGATACATATTTGTTGTGCACCTTGTGCGATCTATCCGGTTGATTGTTTAAAATCGCAACAACTTGATGTAATGGGTTATTTTTGTAACCCAAATATTCATCCTTATCAAGAATTTAACCGCCGAAAAAAAACTTTGGTTCAATATGCATCACATATAGATCTTCGTGTAATCTATGAAAATGATTATCCTCTTGAGCAATGGATACAAAATATAACTTTTCGTGAGACAGACAGGTGCAAATTATGTTACTATGATCGTTTAAAATCCACAGCCATTATCGCCCGAAAAGGCAAGTTCCATTATTTTACTACCACATTACTTTATAGTAAATTTCAAAATCACGAATTGATTAGTGAAATGGGAAAAAACCTGGAAAAAAAATATGGTGTTTCTTTTTTTTATTCAGATTTTCGAAAGGGATGGAAACAAGGAATTGAGTTATCCAAAAAGTTGAATCTGTATCGGCAGGAATATTGCGGATGCATTTACAGCGAGAAAGAACGTTATTATAAGTTATAATTTTTATGTTCACGCAATTTATATATTTTATTGTCAGTCTTCTGATATATTCAACATATCAAAAACCCGAATATTACTTATTTTCAGACAATACATCCATCATACTCGTAAATGTACTGTTTTGTGTGTTTATAATGCTGGCGCGCTTGATGTATGCGCGCTTGAGCAAAGATATCATTCATGGTCAATGTGCATTTCATTACGAAATAATGGATAAACTCACGAATCGTCTGACAATTCTTGGACTACTATTCTATACACTTGACATATATGCTTTGAATTTAAAAAAGTTTATTGATTGGATTCCTTTATTTCAAAGCATTCCAACTTTAACAGCATTGTGTTTTCTCCTTTTGTTTTTCCTATACATTAGTATTGTATACTATTGGGAATACGATATTTATTATCTGTTACATCCGGATAGTCCGGGACGATTTGTTTATATTTATTCGAATTTATCATTTAGCTTGCCCATGTTATTACCCTGGCTGTTTATTTCTTTGATAGGTGATGCATTTCAATTCATACCTGATGGCAATTTTAAGTCCATGTTGGACAGTGTGGTTGGCGAAAACATACAATTTGTAATTCTATTGATACTGATTGCTTTGTTTGCCCCTGTATTCATAAAAAAAATATGGCGATGTGAACCTTTACCTGAAGGGATATATCGAGACTGTATTGATGCAACCTGCAAAGAAGCTGGAATCGGCTACTCAAATATTTTGTACTGGCCAATTTTTGGGGGAAAAATGATAACAGCAGGTGTTATGGGGTTGACTAAAAAATTTCGCTATATTCTTGTGACCCATGCATTGATTGAGTCCCTTAGCCTTAAAGAGTTGCGAGGAGTGATCGCTCACGAGATTGGTCATGTCAAAAAAAGACATTTAATTAAATATTTTATTTCTGTTTTGTTGTTTTCATTTATCATTGTTAATATTGTCAATTCAGGATTATTTTTTTGCTATAAAATGCTCGGTGCAGATCATTTTCATATGGCAACAATCATGTTTACTTGCTTTATGATTCTGTTTCTTGTGATTTACTTTCGGTTGATTTTTGGATATTTTATGCGAAATTTTGAAAGAGAAGCTGACATTTATGCATTTCAGATGATTGGATCCGCCGCACCGCTTGTCTCTGCATTCAATAAAATTACATTTTATAGTGGTCGACCGCCGACACAACCCAATTGGCATCATTTTAGTATTGCGAAACGTATTGAATACCTTAAAAGGTGTGAAGCCGATCCAAAATGGATTTACTCCCATGATCGAAAAGTTAAGCGAAGCATGGCAGCATATCTTATGGGCGTTCTAATATTTATTGGTATCAGCTTTCATTTGCCAGAGTATTCAAAAAGTGACATTTTTATGATTCATGCTGAAGAAATTCTTGAGACAGCGCTTGAAAACGAACCGCAAAACACAGAATTATATGCCTTATTGGGTGAAGCAGCCTTATTGAAAAAACATTATCATAAAGCAATATACGCATATACCATGGCATTAAAACTAAAATCTGACAACCCCGAAACACTTAACAATCTTGCCTGGTTGTATGCAACCTGTGAAAACAAAGAATTACGTAATCCCAAAAGAGCACTTGAATTGGCTCAAAAAGCGGCTGAACTTGAATCCAGTCATTACATTTTAGATACATTGGCTGAAGCCTATTACGTGAATGGTTACTTTGAAAAAGCTGTCAGCCTGGCTGAGGAAGTTTTAAAAATGAATTTGAAAAACCCGAAATATTATGAAAAGCAATTGGAAAAATTTAAACAGGCTTTGTTATGATTAAAAGTGGTAAGTATGTCTTTTAGTTTCAATTGGGATGACTCATGTGTCATTCCAAAATCATTATATGTAGTGGCAACACCCATTGGTCACATAGAAGACATAACAATTCGGGCTTTAAAAGTGCTAAATCACGTTGATTTAATCGCAGCTGAGGACACTCGAGAAACGCAAAAACTGCTCAAACATTATATGATCCATACACCAATGATTGCCTGTCATGATCATAATGAATCTCAATGTGCAGAGACGATTATTAAACAACTGCAAAGTGGAAAATCTATTGCACTTGTTTCTGATGCCGGAACGCCGACAATTTCAGACCCCGGGTACAGTGTTGTTTCTATGGCCTTGAAAGCAAATATTTCAGTGATTCCAATTCCTGGCGTTTCTGCTGTTCTGACAGCTTTGTGTGTTTCAGGATTACCAACTGACGTATTTGTTTTTCGAGGGTTTCTTCCCAAAAAACAGGGGAAACGACAAAAAATTTTGAAACAATTGTCAGTAGAGTCCGGAACCTTAGTTTTTTATGAATCTCCCAAAAGAATAATTTCACTGCTTGATGATATGATGCAACATTTTGGTGACCGCCCGGCAATGATTGGACGTGAGTTGACAAAGCCATATGAGGAATTTATTCGCGGAAAACTTTCAATCATTCAAAAGGCCATCTTACAAAAAAAAGCAATTAAAGGTGAACTCACACTTTTAGTGGGTGGCTGCGAGACAAATTATTGTTTTGACAATGTTAATCTTCATCAACAAATTGCCAATTTTTTAAATGATCATGAAGAATTACCACTTTCACAGAATGTCAAAACAATGGTGAAACTTTTGGGAGTATCCAAAAAAAAAATATATGATATTGCCCTAAAAATAAAAGATTATAAATAATATGAATGTATTGCATCCTGTAATTTTTACAGTTCCCAATCAATTAAACAATTTTTCAATGCCCCAGCGGGTCAAGGCAACCAGTAAGTTATCCAGAGAGACAGTATTTATTTCAGCGCATTTAAGCCAACTGAGAATCAATATTTTAAGACAGAAATCAACCGGAATGCCAGAGCCTGACAATCATGTATTTTGGTCTGTATCCCACAAACCCAAATATGTCTGTGGTGTTGTTTCACGAAAAAAAATTGGCATTGATATTGAAGAAATTCGTCCGCAGCAAAAATCAATGTACGCTTATGTTGCATCAGAAAAAGAATGGGCATGTATTGATGGCAATTGTTCCAAGCTATCTTTTTTTCGATGCTGGACAGCAAAGGAAGCTGTTCTAAAGGCTGAAGGGACTGGCATTTCAGATTTGCTCAAATGCCAGATATTGAAAGATCAGGGATCGACAATGCTGTTGCATTATCATGATCGTCAATGGCGGGTGGAGCATTATTATTTAAACAAACATATTGCCGCGATTATTCATGATGAACATGATGATATCGTTTGGCATTTATTATGAAACAATCCAAAAGAAAATGATGACGATTAAAAACAAAAAATATCTATACATTAAACTATGGGTAATCGTTCTGGCCTTTTTTTTCAATGCATGCGGTACAGAAAAAAAAATGCGGCCAGGTCTTTATTTGTTAGAATCAGACAGGGTCAAACAGATCGATTGGAGGGATGATCGAAATCTCGAAGATCTTTGTCACGCAGTTGACCAATCAATCTCTTATTACAAACGATTGCCACAGCGCTATCGTTTTTCTTACAGTCATTTGAAATATTCTCCTCAGGAAATGATTACTTCAATGACCATTTTTAAGGATCTCATTAAAAATACAACTAAGGAAGATCTCCCTCAAAAAATTGATAAAATATTTCATGTGTTTGAAAGTCGAAACTCAAATCAACAGGCTTTTTTCACTGCATATTATGAACCAGAGCTTGAAGGATGTATCCAACGTTCAGATCAGTTTCCAGTTCCATTGTATGAGAAGCCCCCTGATCTCACGCGTGTTCATCTTGGAAAATTTAATACCAAATATAAAGGAGAATGGATAACTGGTCGCGTCAAAGGAAAATCTTTTGTTCCATATGAAAGCCGGGATGAAATTGTTTATAAAAATTCACTGGAAAGTCGAGCTGAAGTCATTGCCTTTGTCAAAAATCATGTTGAGTTGTTTTTTTTACAAATTCAGGGGTCAGGAAAAATATGCTTTGAAAAAGATGATACATGTATCCAGGTGAACTATGCTGCACAAAATGGACATCCCTATCGTGCTGTGGGACGATTACTCAAAGATGAGATTCCAAAAGAGAAAATGTCATTGCAGGCAATCAAGGAATATTTATACAATCATCCCGATGAAATTCGACGTATTTTACAATATAATCCAAGCTATACTTTTTTTAGAGTCGTTTCAAAAGGCCCCCTGGGCAACATTGAAGTCCCATTAACTGCGTGGCGATCAATTGCAATGGATCATAAAAAAATCCCCAAAGGGGGATTGGCTTTTTATCAAACAACAATTCCTGAATATGACAACAGCATGATCAAAGATTGGCGGCCTGTTCAATGTTTTGCATTGGTTCAAGATACAGGAGGTGCTATACGTGGACATGGACGAGCGGATATTTTTTTAGGCAGTGGAAAAAAAGCTGAAAAATTAGCAGGTCCAATGCAACAAACCGGTCGTATTCTCCTGCTTGTTGCACGAAAAGAATTTATTGAATTGCATAAACCAGTTATTGATTAAGATTTCACTGTAAATAAGATAAATCAAACAATTTTCTCCTTGATTAGAACTCCCCTTGCTTTTTTCTAGGAAAATCTACAAATATCATTGATGTTTGCGAATCAAGCCAGATAATATTTGTAAAATTCTTTGTGTTATGTTATGAAAAAAAAAGAATAATTCAGTAAAAAAAAATGAGAGCCGTTCAACTGAGATATTACTCTTTTGGGGCAATAAGTGCGACTAGAATTCTCAGGGACGAGGTCATGATCTGAAATATGCTGCTGTCCTTTAGGGCAATCACATGATGCAATGAAAAAACCCAAGGGGTAACAATCATATTTCTTTTATCTGTAAAAGGAAAATATTATGGAAGAAACTGTAAAACTAATCATAGATGATGAAACGATTGAACTTCCTGTTATTTATGGCAGTGAAGGAGAATGTGGAATTGATATTTCTACACTCAGACAAAAAACAGGCTATATTACAATGGATCCGGGATTTAGGAACACCGGAAGTTGTACGAGTAGTATTACTTATATTGATGGTACAAAAGGACTCATGCGCTATCGTGGCATCCCCATCGAAGAATTAGCAAAATATTCATCATTTCGAGAAACTGTTTATCTTTTGGTAAATGGGATACTGCCAACTAAGCAAGAAATAAATGATTTTTCCAGTTTGCTGAATGAGCATTCAATGGTACATGAAGACATGCAGACATTTTATCAAAACTTTCCTCGGTATTCCCATCCAATGGGTATTCTCTCATCTATGGTAAATGCGCTTCAAAGTTTCTATCCAGCGTTAAGAACATCCTCAGATGAAGAACAAATCAATCTTATTGTAACGCGACTTATATCAAAAGTCCGAACACTCACAGCAATGTCTTATAAAATATCCAGAGGGCATAAAGTAATCTATCCAAAAAGAGAATTAAGTTATTGTGAAAACTTTTTGAATATGCTGTTTGATTCACCAGTTAAACCTTATGAAATAAATAAAACCAAAGTTTCTGCTTTAAGTAAATTTCTCATTGTTCATGCAGATCATGAACAAAATTGTTCAACAGCTGCTGTTCGAATGGTTGGAAGTGGTCGGGTAAATTTATATGCAGCTATTTCTGCTGGCATTTCAGCTTTATGGGGACGTTTACATGGAGGAGGCATTCAGGCAGCTTTTGAATTGCTTGAAACAATAAATAAGGAAAATGGCAATATTGACAATTTTATCCAACGCCATAAAAACGTGCATGATCCCTTTGAGCTGGATGGTTTTGGGCATCATATTTATGAAAATGTTGACCCTCGCTCAATTATTATGAAAGGTGTTTTTGAAAGCCTCTTAAAAACCATGAATGTTTCAGATCCATTAATTGATTTAGCACTTGAATTGGAACGAAAGGTCATGGTTGATGAAGAACTTCAGGTACAAAACTGTATGCCCAATCATTATTTTTATAGTTCGTTGGTGCTTTATTTAATTGGTATCCCCAAAAATATGCATACATTGTTATTTGCAATCGGCCGGTTGCCAGGATGGATTGCCCAATGGAAAGAAGGTCATGATGATCCGAAATGGAAAATTGCACGACCTCGTCAAATATATATTGGCTCTGAAAAACGTGATTATGTACCTATTGGTCAACGCTAATATGCTTTTTCATATTCAGTAATGAATATTTCTTAAAAAAGACCGAACTGAGAAATATCAATTGGCGTAATTGTGCCATCCTGATCAACCATTTCTAGTAAAACCTTCCCTGTACTGTCAGATTTTTGTCCAGAAAGGTCGTAAACTTCAGCTGTTGTTTTCAGAAAATCCATTGCAGAAATACATGATTCAGGAGGCATTACGCCAGTATCTTTTATCATGCCACGTTTCATCATTATTGCACCAACAGCAGCTGGAATGCCTGTACCTTCGCCAAGCCCCTCACTTTCAGACACCAGATGAAAACGATATTCTTTGTATTCACTATCCTTTATTCCTTTTGCAACAACAGAGACACATCCGCGAGGCTGATTCAAACCAGCGAATTTCAGCATTTTTTCTCGTTCTTTTAATATGTATGCAACTGCAAAATCATAAGGTGCAACAGCTTGCCCCTTAACATCAATGGGGTCTTTACTATTAAAACCCAGCTCACAAAGATCTCGGGTCAGGTTATAATATTCATTTGGAATAACAGATCCTTTATTTGTAACCTGTTTCAAGTCAATGTATCGCGGAAGCGTTACTTGCTCAGGATGGGGATATGGATAGATTGGCACTTCTCCAATTAATGGAAAATCGAATGTCTGTCTCAAGGCAAGACCATCTTTTTCAAAGTACTTCACATATTCCAGTTTGCCATCAAGATACATCGGGCAGTCAATTGTCATGCAATGAAACCGATGTCCAATAACACCTTCTCCCTCGACAGCCTCGCCACCATGAGTGTGAAAGATATCAATGGAGTGGGTGACATCAAGCAATAATTCAGATGCCAGTTTTCCAAGAATATTTGTAATGCCAGGTGAATTGCCCATGCCAAGAACAACCTTACGTCCTTTTTTTCTGATTTCATCATTCATTTCCAAAATATCAAGTGTAACATCCACGTCATCACAAACATCAATATAGTCAATTTGTTGTTCTATCACTGTGGTCAGTATGGGCTTTACTGTTGTATAAAATGGACCGACACAATTCAGCACAATATCGCAATGATGAATAGCTTTTGCAATGCTTTTTGGTTCAAGAGCATCTACAAAGCATGCCTCCACATTGGGTGCATTGATTTGATCGGCCAGTTGTTTTGCACCATCATGGTTATAATCACCAATAATGATTTGATCAAAATCATGACTTTTATATAAGGTTTTGACTGCAACTGATCCAACAGCACCATTTCCACCTAAAACGATAATTTTTGCCATTATGTTTCCTTTTGTAAGGGCGTATGTACAAGTTGAGAGAACATGTTTGCCTGAGACCAAACATGTTCCCCCCAACCTATACATACACCCCTTTTGTAATTATAAGGGAAGCCTCTGCAAATGAATTCCATTTGCAAGCGTTGACATTCTTGATTAAACAATATTATTTTTTCAAATGTTTCTTAGAAACTCAACAATCCCATTGGTTATTCTTGTCCAAACGCCAATGGGAAATGTATAGTTCGGCAAATCATGCCCACATTCATAATTTGCATACACAGGAATGTCATCACCAAAGCATTCCAGTATCACTTCATGAATGGTATCCAATTCTCCGCAATCAGTAAAACTGCCAAGCAACACCCCTTTTACACTATCAAAACAACCAGACAGGCGCATATGTGTTAACATTCGATCAATCCTGTAAGTTGCTTCTCCACGATCTTCTAAAAAAAGAATACCATCCTGAAAAATTGTTGCATATTTTGTCCCAATTGTATGACACAATGTTGTCAGATTTCCACCCCACAATCGACCAATAACTTCTTCCTTGCGCCCTTTTGAAATAGCAACTAAATTCTCTGGATGGGGCATTGTTTTTGGAAAAGATTCTGTCAGCGCCTTATATAATGATTCTATTGTTAAATTATCAGCATCAGCCAGCGTCGTTATTACAGGACCATGAAATGTAAGCCATCCATTATGAAATGCAAAAAGGTTCAAAATTGGCGTGATATCACTAAAGCCAATAATGCGCGTAGGTATCAATTGCGTTGCGGTTAGGTTCATAAATGGCAGCATTCGAAGGCTACCAAAACCACCTCTTGCACAGATAATTGCTTGAATGTCATCACGCATCAATAGATTTTCAAATGTCTTTGCTCGTTGTTTATCACTTCCGGCAAGATAGCGTTTTCGATCAAAAATGGCCTTTGGGATTTCTACTTGAAAACCCATCTCTTTTAGTACAGATATGCCTTTATTCAGTTTTTCAATATCAAAGGCTGCTGAAGGTGCTGCAACTCCAATTGTGTCGTTGTATTTTAAAGGTTTTGGAACAATAATCTGGGTCATAAGTCTATATCTGTAACGACGTCATCAAGGTCTTTTTCATTAATATCTGGAAATAATTTATCCGCATCGTAAATAATTGCCGTGTCATCACCATCTTTCCAGACACCTTCAATATATTGATCCATTTTGGGAAAAATACTCTTTGCGTCATATATTTGTTGGGATGAAAACTCAACAATACCTTCAACTGAATCAACGATTACCGCTATGGTCCCGGTGGCTGCTGATGAAATCAATATGCGATCATCAATATCCAATTCTTTTGGTGGTAAAAAAAATCGTTTTCGCAGGTCAAAAACTGGAAGAATGCGACCTTCCATGTTGATCAACCCAATCAAAAAATCAAGAGATTCAGGCACTTTAATCAGCTCAATGGCTCGGATCACTTTTTCGACATTTTCCAATCTGATGGCAAAACGCTGGGAATCAAGCCGAAAAACAAAAAACTGGTTATTATTAACAAAATTGTCTGCCATAATGACTCTCCTGTCGCAATGAAATAGGTGGTGAAAATATTTCATGATACATCATCGCTTTTTCAGCATCTATCCGGTGAAATGGTGTTTTTTGATGAATTCGCTTTTTTGGTGTAGTGGCAATCTTTATTTTTTCTGTTTGGATATTTGTATGCTGAGCTTTTTCAGGATTATTAGCAGGCAATACCAATTCTTTATCGTATTTATGGGCCTCAAGTTGTTCCCATTCATTTTCTGCAGTTTGTGTAAGATGATTGTTCCATTGATTGTCTTCAATACGTTCTTCCAATGATCGTATCCAATCAACAATATAATCTTTCATACTTTGCGGCTTTGATGATGTCTTATCTGATTGATTATCCGGGACGTTCTCCACAAATTGCTTAAAAAACCATGATAACAACCTGCCAATTATGACAATAATGAAAATAAATAGAAATATAAAATCTCCAATATCCATACCCTCCCCCTTTTTGTGGGCGTCCCTTTTATTTCAGATAATAAAAGATGATCTATTCCTTTGATTCATCTTCAGAGACATCAACCATACCATCTTTTCCGATTTGGGAACGCATCTGTGTATCAGCCATAATATTTTTCATTTTATAATAATCCATAATTCCCAGGTTTCCTTTTCGAAAAGCCTCAGCCATTGCCATGGGAATTTCAGCTTCAGCCTCAACCACTTTTGCACGCATTTCTTCAACTCTGGCTTTCATTTCCTGTTCCGCAGCATAAGCCATAGCGCGTCGTTCTTCTGCTTTCGCCTGAGCAATCTTTTTATCTGCTTCAGCTCTGTCAGTTTCGAGTTCCGCACCGATATTCTTCCCAATATCGACATCAGCAATGTCAATGGATAGTATTTCATAAGCTGTTCCAGAATCGAGACCTTTCGATAGAACAGTCTTGGAAATTGTGTCCGGATTTTCCAATACCTGTTTATGTGAATTTGCAGAGCCTATGGTGGTAACAATTCCCTCACCGACACGCGCCAGAATAGTCTCTTCACCGGAACCACCAACCAGACGATCAATATTCGCACGAACTGTAACACGTGATATCGCTTTCAACTGAATTCCATCTTTGGCCATCGCTGCAACCAAGGGTGTTTCAATAACTTTAGGATTAACACTCATCTGGACAGCTTCCAGTACATTTCGTCCGGCAAGATCAATTGCCGCTGCACGATTGAAATTAAGCTCAATATTGGCTTTATCAGCTGCAATTAATGCCTGAATGACCCGCTGAATTTCACCACCGGCAAGGTAATGTGACTCCATGTCATTGGTTGACATTGAAATGCCAGCTTTTACTGCCATAATTTTGCATTCAACAATTAATTTGGGGGGGATCTTTCTGAATCGCATAAATATAATATTGAGTAAGCCGACACTCGCACCTGAAACCAATGCCTGCACCCAAAGAGATATTGATGATCCCACAAAGTAAATTAATATAAACAGTGCAATAATTACCAATACAAGAACGACTTGGGTTAATCCCATAATATCCTCCTGATAAAAAGGGTTAAAAAAGATTAGACAAACCTTTTTGTCTAAAATATTTGAAAAGTATAGCAAACTATATTGCTTAGTCAACAAATAAATAGATACAATGATTATGCCTTGGGGAATGCTTGAAAAAGTTTTATTTTTGTCTGTCTCCCTAACACCTTAGGAATACTCGAAAAATAAGTTCCCATTTTGAATGACTAGAGCCCAAATCTTCAGATGTAGGACTTCTATCCTATCGTTCAAAACGAACATCATTAACAATGGTGAACTTATTTTCAAGGGGGCGTATGTCATTGCCGTCAGGCTAAGGCAAACTCGCTCCTGTGCTCGTTCCCAGGCTCTGCCTGGGAACGTTTTCCGAGGTGGCTCTGCCACCTACGAACTGAACAGGCGGCAGAGCCGCCAAGAACACGTTCCCAGGCAGAGCCTGGGAACGTGCACCGGAGCAAGTTTGCCTTAGCCTGACGGCTATGGGGCGTATGTAGTTCCCCTAAATTGTAAATACGTCCTTTTCAGAGCTTTCCATAGGCAAAATGAGAAATCCTCAGGAATTCATTTATATTCTACATACGCCCTATTGAATCATGTATGCGAACAAATATGTTTTTGTGCTTGACCCATGATAAATTTCAGATTATTAATTTGGTATAGGAAATTTAAATAATTATCTATGGCATAAAATTTGCTCAAAATATTTTTTTTCAGAAATGTCAAATCGATATGCATTTTTAAGTCCGATCAAAGGAGCCTTTCATGATTCAGTTGACATTAAGGGCCAAGATACTTTCTGGGTACCTGATAGTTACTTTTTTGATTTTAGTTGTTGTTCTAATATCATTCATTCAATTCGTTTCTCTTGGAGATCGATTGAAATACTTAAAAGATGAGGTCGCAAGAGGAGTTATCATTGCGAATGATATTCGTTCTGAAGTTCTAGCCATGCGTACTTCAGTGGAAAAATTTTTGTATTTGAACAAAAACAAGGATCTGGAACGTGCCCAAACACATATTGATAGAGTGAATCAACTGTTGGATGATGCCAAACTAAAAATCAGAAAAGCTGATCAGGTTGCACAACTTCGCCAAATCGAGGATACTTGCCATGAATTTATTGATAAATTCAACAAAGTGGCTATTCGAATAACTGCTGGTAATCATACAAAGCAAGAATTGTTCAAAGCAGGGAAAGAGATTGAAGCCAAGTTGAACAATATCGTTGTTCAAAATCAGGAAACGTTTCAGTTAGATATTTTGGATGTTTCATTAAAAGCGCTCAAACGATTTATCAAAGCCGAACTTGATGTCAATAGCTTCTTGTTGGATAAGCAGCCTGATCAGCTTAATCGTGCAGTATCAATTTTAAATAACGTATTGGATGATATGGATAATCAGAAAATTATTGAAAATAAATCACTTATATACAGTATTGAAGATTATCTTGATAATTTTGAAGGTCTTGCAGCGGTTATTCTGAAAATGGAAGATGAAATCAACAAAACCATTCTGCCTTTAGCACCGCGTATTGTTAAATTATCTCGCGAAATAGCTACCTCTGGCTGGAACGAAATGGAAAGATTCAGCCATGATGTTGAGTTGGGTGTCCGAAGAACAGGTAAGCTCATGCTTTCAATTGGCGTTTTGGCGATACTACTTGGCTTTACTATGGGAATTTTTCTTGCTCGGATGATTATCAAACCAATCATTAAAGTCGTTGATTTTGCAGGAAAAGTATCAAAAGGGGATATCTCAAAACCTTTAAGTATTAAGCAAAAAGATGAAATGGGTCAGATGGCTGAAGCACTGAACAACATTTTAATTGATATGATGGGCACGCAACAAAAATTGATGAATAATTTAGACCGTCTACCCACACCAGTTATTGAAGTTGATAAAGATTACACAATTGTGAGTGTTAATCAAGAAGCTGCACGCATTGTCAACAAGGTACCTTCTGAATTAACCGGAAAAAAATGCTACGAAATTTATGCATCTGATCATTGCTTGACTGAAGAATGTGCCTTAAACAAGGCAATTCAGGAAGATAGTGTTTTTACCAGCGAAACAACTATTAATCCTGAAACAATAAATATGCCAATTCGATATACAGGGTTTCCAGTTAAAGACAATAGCGGAAATGTTATTGGTGCGGTTAAATATGTTCTGGATATTAGTGGTGAAAAAGAAATTAATGCAGAAATCAAGAAACTCATTGAGGCAGTCAATGCCGGGCAACTTGATATTCGTGCTGATAATCAACGATTTATTGGTTCTTATGCCCAACTGGTGGAAAATGCCAATGGCATCGTTGAGGCATTCCTTAAGCCACTCAATGAATCTCATCAAGTGCTCAAGCAAATGGCAGCAGGTAATTTGTCAGTTATGATGGAAGGTGATTATCAAGGCGACCATGCCATGATGAAAAATTCAATCAATGATGTTGTGAGTTCATTCAATAGTATTCTGAAACAGGTTGAATCTGCAACAGATGATGTTGCCGGATCATCATCTGAGTTGGCATCATTTAGTCAGAGTTTATCAGAAGGCTCACAAGAACAGGCTGCTTCAGTTGAACAAATTTCGGCGAGCATTCATGAAACAGATCAACAAATTAATATGAATGCAGATAATGCCGCTAAAGCCAATGAACTGGCTGATGATAGTGTACAGGCAGCGATTTCCGGTAAAGAAGAAATGAAACAAATGATTTCTTCCATGGAAGAAATTCATAAATCCTCTCAAAACATTTCAAAAGTCATCAATGTCATCAATGAAATTGCTTCACAAACCAATATTCTTGCCCTAAATGCAACTGTTGAAGCTGTTCGTGCGGGTCAATTTGGAAAAAGTTTTGCTGTTATTGCACAAGAAGTCCGAAACCTTGCGGGTCGTAGCGCACAGGCAGTCAATGAAACAGCAGAACTTATTGCCACATCAAATAAGAAAGTCAATGAAGGTGTCAGCATTGCTGAAAGAACTGCGGGATCTCTTGAAAAAATTGTTGAAAATATTGTAAAAGTCAGGGATCTGGTAGAAGATATCAACGTTGCCAGTAAGGAACAGGCTGTTGCCATGAGCCAATTAAATGATGGTATGGGACAAATCAGTGCTGCAACAGAAAATATGAGTACACGAAGTCAGGAAACTGCTGGGTCAGCTGTTCAGTTGAAAAATCTGGCCAGTGAATTGAAAGGGCAAATTAGCAAGTTTAAATTATGTGATGACATCGAATGTTCCATTACTGTTAATTCTGAATCTTGGGATATGGATGAAAACACTGCCCATCAAACAGAAAATAAGCTTGAGCAGAATTCCTGGACACCCAAGGAAGTCATCCCCCTTGATGAGGATGAACGCGGATATGATGATTTTTAATACATACAATACAAAAGGAAAACCCAGTTATGAACGATGTTTTTTTTCTTGGTGGACATGATGCAGAAATGCTTGAAATTCGAAATATGCTTGAAACAAATAATATTCCTTTTTTTGATCGGCATTTAAAATGGGGCGCGAAATTATCAGAATATCAAGAAGAACTAGACAGTCTTGAGAAAAATCAAACACCCATATTTGTTGAATTGAAACTGGATTGTCCTTATCCTGAAAATGCGGTGATTATTGATCATCATGATTCCCGCGCCGGTAAAAATGAATTGACAGCCATTGAACAAACCGCTCAAAGACTGGGTATCAAAATGAACAGACATCAACAGTTGATCAGTATTAATGATAAAGCGCATATTCGTGGAATGAAGGCTTTTGGCGCTTCAGCATCTGAAATTGAAAAGATTCGTTTACTGGATCGAACAGCACAGGGCGCAACAGAAAAAGATGAACAAAATGCGCAAAAAACCATCTCTGAAAATATTCGCGTTTTTTGTGAAAATGTGGCTGTAATACAAAGCCTATGCGAGAGAACCAGTTGTGTAGTTGATAGAATTCATGATCAATACAAGAATATCATTGTATTTTCTCCTGATGGGAACATGCATTATTTTGGGCCTGGAAATAATGTGTTTCATTTTCGAGATATTTTGACAGATATGAAAGAAAAAAATTCGACCATAGAATTCTGGTATGGCGGAGATCTCCCTGATTTTGGATTTCTGGGCACAACTTATCAATTTTCAGATAAATTTATTACAAATTATTTCTGCCCTGTCAAATGATTAACTATGAATGCGAAAAAGATTATACAGGGGACGTTCTATTTTGATCCCAATGACCCTGTTTATCAGGTTCATTTCCCTTCATTCCCTGTCGTTCCTGGTAGCCTGATTATAGATTCGTTTATCAAAGCAATCAAAAAAAACGATACCTTACCGCCCAGTCTAACCATTCAATCTTTCAAATTTATCCAGTTTGCAAAGCCTGGGCTTGCTAGGTATGAAATCAAAATATTTGATAATCAATCCCATTGTTTTTTATTTCAAAACCAAACAATGATTGCAAGAGGCCAGTTTAAATATGAAACTTAGTTTTTCTGGTAAGAATTCCCTTGTTTTGGGCGGATCCTGTGAAACAGCTTTGTTTTTAGCCAGGCTGATGATTGAATCTCAGTTGTTTCCGATCCTGAGTTATAGAAATCATGATGGCCAAATGCGTATCAATGATTCTCTTTCTTCATTTGATGCAAGAAAGTTTGAAACAATCCTTCTTGATTTTTCCAGAAAGCAAACAATTGAATGCCTTGATGATTCAACATGGCAGCATCTGGATTATGTCATTGATTTTATTCAAAGTGATTATGAAAGTCTCATTCCAGGAGCATCCAAACAACATATTGAAAATTATATGACGACCAATATCATCAATCGCGCTGCTTTACTTCAAAGCATTTCTCGCACAATGCTAAAGCGAAGGAAAGGTCGGTTGATTTTTATTTCCTCAACTGCTGCAATAAAACAGAATCCTGGACAGGGGTTTTATGCTGCTGCCAAGCAGGCATCAGAGGCACTATACAGAAATATTGGCATAGAAATGGGTGATAGAGGCGTAACAACTGTTTCTTTACGTGCAGGCTATATTGATTCAGGACGAGGAAAATCCTATCTAAATACCCACTCAAAAATGAAGCGGTTTGTTCTGAAAACCAAAGAGGTGGCAGAAACTATTTTATTTTTATTGTCTGATAGCGCAACAGGTTTCAATGCAACTGAACTGTTGTTTGATAAGGGATTGGTTGCCTCAAAAAACTGAAAATTTAAAGAATTATAAAGCTGGCAACAATTTTGCTAACTTACAAACATGGTACTGCTATCAAAAAACTATTAAAAAATAAATTCGTGATCCATTCGCACAATCACGTTGACTGTTTTACTTTCAAAGCAGACCTGGGCTGTCAGTGGACAATCAATTCTGTCCACAAACCTGATCCGGGGGATGCCGCTTAATGTATGATTCAGTGTATATTTGAGGCAGGCATTCTGCCATCCACCGGTAAACACGATTTGTTCCAATCCGGTAAACGCCATTAATGCCTTCCGCAAACGAATGGCCTGGGCATCAATGGCATCATTTTTGAAAACCGGTATTACGTGAAAATTGTTGTGTTGTCGAAATTCAATCAAGTAGCTTGGAGGATCTATTGTTTCCACGTCCAAATTAAGCAGATAGACAGTTACATGTTCTTTAAGAAGTATTCTGATCCGTCCTTTTAGACGTATCATGTAGCTGTCCACATTCTGGCCTGTTATCGGGCTAACACCAATGGCATATTCGTCCGGATGGACAATTACATAAGCAGTATGCGGATTCAGGTATCTGTGAATTGATTTTTTTTTCATTTACATAGCTTTGCGGTAATAGAATTTGCCCATATCGGCAAGGTCTAACTGTTTCATAATATTCTGAATGCTGACAGAGTAATCCAGACATAAAAAACCGCCCGGATTAACTGATTGGTAGAATTTATGCAGAATTTGTTCCTGGGTACTTTCATCAAAGTAAAAGAGCACATTTTTACAAAACAGGGCATCAAAACCAACATAGCGATTGTTAGTAGATATAAATTCAAGTAAGTTCAGTTCATTAAATACAACCATTTTTCTAAGCTCAGCTCCCACCAGATAGCCGGCTTGATTTTTGATGAAATACTGGGGCAGATACTCGGGCGGTACAGCAATTTGAACCTTTTCAGAATACTGTCCGATGCGACAAAAGTCTATTACCTGCGGATCAATATCAGTTCCCATCACTTGACATTTCAAACGCTTATCTTCAATCATGGTGGATAAAATAATGGCCAGCGTATATGTCTCTTCTCCGGTGGAACAGCCTGCAGACCAGACTCTGATTCTGGAGCTTCCCGCTTGTTTTTTTTTTACTGATTCGATCTCTGGCAGGCAAACTTCGGCAAAATAGGCCAATTGATCAAAGTCTCTGAAAAAAAATGTCTCATGGTTAATAAAAAAGCGCAGCAGGTGATCAAATTCAGAAGCATCCGACTGGTTTCGTATCAGTTCAATGTAGTCTAAGGAATCAATGCCGCGCTTACTAATTTGACGATTAATCCAACGCCTCATGGGCATTAGCTGATTACTGCTAATAACAATTCCAGTTCTGGCGTGAATAATGGCGCATACTTCTGCGAGTTCATTTGTTCCGAAAGTATTGTTCATTTTATCCTTTTTTTTTACCAATGTATGTTCGAATCTGATGTTCACCCAACAAACAAAAACCGAAACCTAACCTGAAATGTTAGACGATCATATCAATCATACACCTGGAATGAGCGATTGTTTCTGTAATTATTATTAACTTTGCTTTAAATTTTTGTGTTTATCAGAAAACAATTTTTTCAACCCAAGAATAATTGACCTAAAACGCGAAGACAGATCTTCAGTTTCATGTTCAGGCTTTTGATGCGATTCTTTTTGCTGTAATTGTTGTTGCTGCCGCTTTATTTTGGTCTGTTCGAGGAATTCTAATAACCTGGGATATTTAATAATCAATGGCCTGAAATCATTTTCCTGAACTTCATAAATGACACTCTTTTGTAAGGTGATAATGCTGGCTGAACGATGGTCATCTGAAAAAAATGACATTTCACCAAAAAAAGATCCGACACCCAGTCGGTTTATTTCAGATAATTCATCATCAATTTTCAATTGGACACTAACCACGCCTTCCTGAATAAAAAATATTGATTTGCCAAAATCACCTTCTGTAATAATGGTTTTATCTTCTGGATAAATGTCACATTTCATTTGTTTGCAAATCATTTCCTTATCACCCGGTTTCATCAAGCGAAACAATTTCATTTCATCCCAAAAAAAGACCGGTTTTTTTTCTTTCAATGGAAATTCTTGACCTTGAATGACAGTTTGAATACCAGCATAATCCAAATGCTTCCAAACATGTTTCCATACATCTTCCAATTCTTGATGTTTGTTGGCAAAATCTTTGATACAGAAATAAACCTGATAATCTGAAGACCATTCTGTAATGCCTTTATAAATGACATAAGGTTTTGGCTCTTTTGAAATATTGGTTGCAGATAAAACAGCATTGATCAGTATATCTGTCACCCTTTGTGGATCAGCAAGAGGATCGATGTGGGGGGTCACAGACAGCCAGTTGATATCATCAGGATAATTAAAATTGGCGATAAATGACTCAGTTGCCATACTATTGGGAACACTAAAAATACAGTTTTCTGCTGTTTCTATTCTTGTAGATCGCCAGGTTATATCAACGACCTTGCCCTCGGCATCGCCAATTTTTACCCAATCGCCAATACGAAATGGATTTTCAAGGTTGATTGCAATGCCAGAAATCAAATTGGATATATTCATCTGAATAGCAAAACCAATGATCATTGCAAACAATCCACCGGTGGCAAGAATTTTCGTGATTTCCTGTTCAAACACGAATGCAACAATACCAATAAACGCGACCAGATAAATTACAAATGTAAAGAAGTTACGAATAATGCGCGGCGCACTGTGTTTATTCTTTAATTGAAAAGGAGTCCATATAAAGCGATTTACAGCAAGATTGATAAAAAAAGCAGGAAGAATCCACCACACAATATCAAAACTCATTTTAATGAGACTCAAATGATAGGGAGAATCCAAATAGCCAGATAAAAAAGTCATCAATATTATTTCAAAACTTAACATACAAATAAATGCGGATGATGTTTCTACCAGCCACATCTTTCGTTTCAAGGTTTGAAAAGAAAAAAGTCGATTGATAATGATAAAAACGATATTCACAACAAGTGTTATGATCAATAATGGGATGGCATATGACTTTGGGATTAAGTCGCGAAAACTGAATTTATTTTTTTGGAAAACAACATAAAAGTTAAAGCGAGAAAAGTCACTTGAATAATCGCTGATATCATGAGGCGAATAAGTTTTGGGCTGTTTGTTTTCACAAATATCCTCGTACACCTGTTGATCCTCTATCCGCCATCCGGATAAATCACCGGTAAGAATTACTTGTGCTTTGTTATGAATTTGTTGGGTCATACCCATCCCCATAACATCAATGACATAGATTAAATTGTTTCGGGTTAATTTTTTATGGTGAAAGCAAACATTCAGAGAATGACTGTCTAGATCACTTGTATTTCGGACACGTTGCGTTTGAAATCGTCCAGTTACACGAAATAAACGATACTGGGTTTGATCAGGATAACTATTTGATTCTATCAGCTTATTCTGGTCTGTCCATGAGGGTTTTTCTTTGTTCTTTGGTAATATGCGGTTTGTAAACACAATATCTTCAAGATTAATATCAATTCGTGATCGAAACCATAGATAAAAATCCAGATTACAAATTGCTTTTTTGTCATCAAAACTTTGAATTTCTATCAACTCTATACCTGTGTAAACCACCTGCGTTTTATACATATCACGATCATCCATTTTTATGATTCGCTTATCTTTAATAGCAGAAGAGATGATATGCGGGCCAACATTTCTTTCCACAGATTGCAATTGTGTCATAGCAGAAACCAAGTGACTCCCATTATAGAAACCAATAGCAACCGGCCTATTTATGGCATTTCCATCGTTATCGAAGTAAATTGGCCCATTAAGACCAATAATTGCTTTCTTGTTATTGTTGATATTTTTAAGGTCTTGACGTACAAGAATTCGATTAGTTTTTATATCCTCTGGCTGGGCATGAACCTTTCCTTTTACGATTGATTGAATCATGACATTGGTCGTATCATATGCACTTACCGCAATCCAATCGGCTTGTTTATTGAAAACATGACGAAATTGATTTTGAAATTTCTGAGCACTTTTGTTAGCAGTATCAAATATAAAATGAGCTGTTGTATATATGCCATTTGTGTAATAACCAGGACTGTTTTTTTCTTTGGGTAATTTTTCAAATTTGCTGCGAAATGCTTTTGAAGCAAAAGAATCTGGACCAATAATTGTATGTAAAAGACCAGCATCCTTAATCTTTCTAACCAATTTAGCACCTTCAGGTGCATGGGTGGCTAGAAAAATCAGACAAGAAGGTTTTAGCTCTTTTATTTCATCAATCATCTCATCAAATTTATTTTCAGATTCAAATGAACTGTTATATAAAATATCAATCTTTAATTTTTTGGCTTTGGATTTAAAAACAGTGGAGAGATAGGCACCATAAGTGTCTTCATCATAAATAACAGCAGCACTATCAAAATGAAGCACTTTTTTTGCATAATTGGCAATAAACTGACCCTGAATGTGATCAGTAAAAACAGTTCTAAAATACCAGGGGTTAAACCTGGTGACAACAACATTTGTAGCGCCAGGCGTAATGGCCGGGATTTGATTTTTTTGATAAATCATACCCGCAGATTTTGAGCAGTCACTATACCAATGACCAATTACACCGATTGCTGTCGTATTTGATATTTTTTTTGCAAGGGATCTGGCTTCTTCTATATTATTCATATCATCATAATATGTTGGAATAATATGATGGCCTTTGATGCCCCCTTTTTTATTGAATGAATCAATTGCCAGTTGACTTCCCTGTTTTAAAGATTGACCAATCATTTTTTGATCGCCGCTCATTGGTCCAACGATTGCTATGTGAAGGGGTTGTTTTTCAGTATTGGAAGGTATCAACCATTCTTTGGTATAAGTGAATATTACAATTAAACAGGAGATCAGGATAAACCATTTGTATTTCATGGGACTTATTTCCTTATTTAGTTATTTCATATTTAGAAAATGATATCGAAATGTTCGATAAACAAGATTCCTATTTAAAAAAGTCTGGCATGTTTGGCTTTTCAGCGCGGGCCGATTGGAGGACATATTTTTCGCCCTTTGCTTAATGCCAATTTTCCACTTTTGATGACCGATTTTTTTAAGAAAAATATACAAATAATTATCCTGCTCATTTACTCAGTTACGTTGTAAAAAGAAGACGAAAACCGAGACGATTTCCACGTCGATCGGGGGAGCCCAAACTTCGGGAAGCACATCGACAATGCCAGTCTTCGCTTCCCCAGTCACCACCTCTTAAAGATTTGGCAAGACCTTTTTTGGGGCCTGTGGGATTCTTTTTTGGGCTAACCCCATAATATTTTTTGTCAAACCAGTCTTCACACCATTCATGGACATTACCATGAATATCATACAAACCCCAGGGGTTTGGTGCCAGTTCACCCACAGGATGCGTGGTTTTTCCAGAATTCTTTCGAAACCAGGCATATTTTTCTAAATTTTTAACATCATCACCAAAGCAATAGGTGTTCTGTGTATTGGCACGTGATGCATATTCCCATTGAGCTTCATATGGTAGTTTATAACCATCTGTTTTTTCCAATTGATTCAAACGTTTGATAAATAGATGGACATCATGATATGATACCTGTTCAACCGGATGGCGGTCACCTGAAAAATGAGAAGGATTGTCGTTCATCACTGCTTTCCATTCTGCCTGGGTTACCGGATATTTGCCCAGATAAAAAGGGCGGTCGATTGTTACGCGGTGTCGCGGACGCTCCATTTCATCGGCCTGCTCAGTGATTTCATCACCGCCCATGACAAAAGACCCCGCTGGAATATGTACCAGGACCATTCCTATACTGTTGGTTCGTGTTTTGGACATGCGGTTAAACTCCTTTCTTAAAATGAAGAGAAAAACAAAAAAAACATCTCTCATATTGGGGTCATAAGGCAAGCTCGAAAAATAACTGTCCAAATCCGACACGTCATAAAAGTCGGACATTTTTGACCAGTCCAACTTGCATAACTTGTCGGACTGACGCAAAAGAGTAAGTTATTCTCTGAGCTTTCCTTACTTACTTTGTTCCATGATACTCGATATGGGCGCATTCCCAAAAAGTCGAACATTTATTTTTCTTTGCCCTGAAAGGGCTATACATACCAGCCCAGGGCATCGCCCTGGGTAATAGTTTCAAAGACTTTAAGCCCTGAAAGGGCGTGACATATTTATGTACAACTTAGTGAGGCTATTCTTATTATGTAACGCCCTTTCAGGGCTTAAGAATTTTTTTTGCTTTTTACCCAGGGCGTTGCCCTGGGCTGGTATGTATAGCCCTTTCAGGGCAAAGAAAAATAAATGTCCGATTTTTTGGGAATGCGTCCCTCGATATTCAAGTTTTTCTTACAAACTAGCGCCGGATCTCGTTCCCACGCTCTGCGTGGGAACGCATCTGGGACGCTCTGCGTCCCTTGCAGTTAAGTTCCGGTGCTCGTTCCCAGGCTCTGCCTGGGAACATTTTCCGAGGTGGCTCTGCCACCTACGAACTGAACAGGCGGCAGAGCCGCCAAGAACACGTTCCCAGGCAAAGCCTGGGAACGAGCAGCAGTAGCTATCTGGAAAAAACTTGAACATTGAGTGATATAAATAATTCTTTACATGAATCATGAATACCCATGTTTTTAAAAAAACTTGAATTACAGCCAATAATATTATAAAATTCAAATATTGCAAGTAAGATATTTAATGGAATTATCATAAAAGAATATATGGCAAAGAATGTACCGAAAAGTTCAAAAAATAACTTTAATAATTATATATTGACAAGAACCTAAAAAAGGTGTGAAATAAAATTATTTATTAAAAAAATTATAATTATTATCAATTATATAATTAATCGGTACTGCCCATTACAGTGCCAAATAATAATAAGGAAAAAGAGGTCACTATATGGCAGACAAAGCAAGAAAAGAAATATTATTGGAAAGTGGAACAAATGAGCTTGAAATTGCAGAATTCATTTTGGGAACACAAAGTTTCGGAATAAATGTTGCTAAAATCCGAGAATTTGTTCCTTATGATCCTGAAGCCGTTACAAAAGTTCCCAATTCGCCTCCATCAATGGTTGGCGTATTTTTACTTCGGGGACGAACCATTCCGCTGATTAACTTGAAAACGCATTTGGGAAGAATTGATGATGTTGAATCTGAAAAGCCGGTCGTATTGGTGACCGAATTCAACACCCTGGTAAATGGATTTATCATTGATGCAATCAATCAAATTCATCGCCTGTCTTGGAGTGAAGTAAAATCGCTCAATCCGGTTTTAAAAAAGCACACGACGCGATTTACAGGTACTGTTAATGTCAAGGACAAAGAAATACTGATCATGGATTTGGAATATATTGTCAGTGAAATTTTTCCTGAAAAAATGCGAGGTCTAACGCATCTAAGCAATGAAACCCTCTCTGATGAAGAAATTGATCAAAGAAGGCCTGCTGGACAGGTTGTTATTGCTGAAGATTCTGGAATGATTCGTAACATGATTATAAAAACCATCACTTCTGCGGGTTATTCAAATATCAAAAGTTTTGACAATGGACAGAGTGCATATGATTTTGTCAAGACGACGAAAGAAAAAGCTGAACAGCAAGGCAAAAAATTGACAGATTTTGTTTCCATTGCTGTATCTGACATTGAAATGCCTCGAATGGATGGTTTGACTTTTTGCCGAAGTGTTCGAGAAGATTTAAAAGAAACCACTTTTCCAGTTATTATGTTTTCATCTTTAATTAATGAACAAATGGCAATTAAATGCCGCAATGTTGGCGCTAATGCCCATGTAACAAAACCACAAATAGCTGAACTGGTTGATCTTATGGATAATTTGATCTTTGGTATTACGAAAAAAGAATGATATTTTATTCTTCGAGCCACAAAAAAAAGCACTAAAGATCTCCAGTTTAACAAATATTTCAAAAAAAATGGTATGAATAAATTCTAGATTAGAAAGGGCTATTATGGCAAAAGATCCATCGAAAAATGAAATACTATTGGAATCCGGTACCAATGAAGTAGAACTGGCTGAATTCTTTCTGGGAAAACGAAGTTATGGGGTAAATGTTGCAAAAATTAGAGAGTTTGTCCCTTATAAGAAAGGTTCTGTCACAAAAGTACCAAACGCACCGCCTAGCATGATTGGTATGTTATTATTGCGGGGAAAAACAATCCCACTGATCCATTTAAAACAAAATCTTGAATTAGATGACAATACAATATCTGAACGTCCAGTTGTTCTCGTAACAGAGTTCAACACAGTTGTGAATGGTTTTTTGATTGACTCTATCAGTCGAATCCATCGACTTTCCTGGAGTGATATCAAACCATTGAACCCTGTATTGTCTCAGCATGCCCATCGCATTACCGGTACAGTCCATATCGATAAAAGAGAAATCCTGATTCTGGATTTGGAATATATTATCGGTCAGTTATTCCCAGATAAAATGGCATCACTGAATATATATGAAAATCAAGTTAATGATACAAAGAACCTGTCCATTCAGGAAAAACGAAACCAATACCCTATTGTTATTGCTGATGATTCCGGCATGATCCGAAAACTCATTTTTAATGCATTGAAGTCTGAGGGCTATCAAAATGTTCGTGACTTTGACAATGGTTTGTCGGCATTTAATTATCTTATTGATTCAAAACAAAAAGCTGAGGCTAGCAAATGCCCAATTAAAGATTTAGTGAGTGTTGTTGTTTCAGATATTGAGATGCCGCAAATGGATGGACTCAATTTGTGCAAGCGTATTAAAGATGATACTGTCTTATCAAAAATTCCAGTAATCTTGTTTTCATCTTTGATTAATGAACAAATGGTTATTAAATGTAAACGTGTTGGCGCTGATCGTCAGATAACCAAACCTGAGATGAAAAAAATGATTGCATATGTTGATGAAGTTTTGGGCATTCAGAATAATAGCGAATAAACTGTTTTTTTTAATAAATTTCAAATTTTTCATATGCCAATCGTTTTAAAGCATCATGCTCCCAAAATGCAGTCTGTATTAGCTTCAGTCAAAGGTATTGAAAGAGATTAAATTGCAGCAACAACGAAAAATTTTCTCTGTTTCCGAATTTACCAATTCCATCCGGTCTTTTTTGGAAAGCAAGTTTCCATTTGTCTGGATTTCAGGTGAGGTTTCCAATTTTAAAAGACCATCATCGGGTCATTATTATTTTACACTCAAAGATAAAAATGCACAAATCAGTGCTGTCATGTTTCGAGGGCAGAACCAGCATTTAAAGTTCAAATTGGAAAATGGTCAGCAAATTATTGTCATGGGGCGTTTGACAGTATATCCGCCTTATGGCAATTATCAAATCATTATCGAATATGCTGAGCCCGCAGGATTGGGGGCTCTTCAACTGGCCTTTGAACAATTAAAAGCTCGCCTATCAAAAGAAGGTTTATTTGATCACAAGCATAAAATAGGATTACCTTTTATTCCAGATCATATCAGCGTGATTACTTCACCACATGGAGCTGTTATCCATGATATTAATAATGTCCTTTCAAAGCGCTTTTTCAGACCCATTCAACTTGTTCCGGTTAATGTTCAGGGGCCACGTGCATCAAATGAAATCATTGCTGCCTTGCAGATGATTAATACTCAGAAACGATCTGATGTTATTATTATCGCGCGCGGTGGCGGATCATTAGAAGATTTGCAGGCTTTTAACAATGAAAACGTGGCCAGAGCGGTTTTTGCATCAAAAATTCCAGTTGTATCAGCTATTGGCCATGAAACTGATTATACCATTGTTGATTTTGTTGCAGATTACAGAGCACCAACACCATCCGCAGCAGCCGCATGTGTCGTCCCTGAACGACGTGAATTATTACACCATCTCAATTTATCACGTAATTTACTCTATCAAGCAATGGCAAATCATATATATTATAAACGCGTGGCATTGAAAAACCTTTCATCTCGCTTGAAATCTCCAAGACGTATATTTGAAGATGTACGTCAACAACTGGATGGCTCAACCCAAAACCTTATTGATCAAATGAATGCAAAAATTTCGACAGCAAAAGTGCATTTGAGTCAATTACAAAAAAGAATGATTGTTGCCAATCCTCAAAAGAGAGTAATTGGTATCAAAAACGAACTGAATTGGCAGAGAACTGCATTAATTAGGGCCTTTCAAAAATATTATGACCAACGTCAGGCGCGCTTGAAAAATCTTCAAGGACAATTGCTTGCTTTGGACCCTTATGCTATATTGGCACGCGGATACAGTGTGACCCGTTCTCTACCTGACAAAACCATCATAAGTAGTACCAAAAATCTCCAACCTGGACAGCGATTGAACATTAAATTTGCATCAGGGCATGTTGAAGTATTGATAGATAAAATTGATTGATAAAATTAATTGGCCAACATTGGCCTTGAAGGTAATTTGAAATTATGGCAAAAAAAACATTTGAATTGGCAATTGAACAGCTTGATACAATTGTCAAGGAACTGGAAACAGGCGATATTCCTTTGGAAAAAGCGATTAAAAAATTTGAAGAAGGAATTAAATTATCCCAAATTTGCGCCAAAAGGCTGGATGAAACAGAAGAAAAAATGAGCTTGCTGATAAAGGCCGCAGATGGTCAATTAACAAATATTCCTTTTGAGTAAATTATGTTTGATTTTAAGCAATATATGCATAATCAGCAAATGCGCGTCAATGAGAAACTGAACTCATTGGTTGCGCAAACCCCACAAAAAAGCCGATTATTATCTGCCATGCATTACAGTCTGATGGCAGGTGGAAAACGTATTCGTCCAATTCTATGTATCAGTGCAGCATCAGCAGTCAATGAAAAACATATGAATGTACTTCCAGTTGCATGTGCTATTGAATGCATTCATACATATTCATTGATTCATGATGATCTACCATCTATGGACAATGATGATTTACGTCGCGGAAACCCGACATGTCACAAAGCATTTGATGAAGCCACTGCCATATTGGCTGGTGATGCCCTTTTGACATTGGCCTTTGAAATCCTTTCAGATAAAGCCTTAAATCATCCCCCCCAAATTCAGTTAGATATTATTCGCATTATTGCCAATGCTGCCGGACCATTTGGTATGATTGAAGGGCAAATGCGCGATGTTGCATCAGAAAAAAAACTTTTGGATGAAAATGAACTGGAGCAACTACACAAACTGAAAACTGGCGCACTCATAAAAGCATCAGTGAAAGCTGGGGCAATTCTGGCAAATGCAACAGAAAAACAAGAACATTGTTTGAATGAATATGCCAAAAATATAGGTCTTGCTTTTCAAGTTATTGATGATGTTTTAAATGTAAAAGGCGATCCCAAGCGACTGGGCAAAGCAGTTGGCACAGATAGTAATTTACAAAAAAATACCTATCCTGGATTATTGGGCATATGTCAGGCAGAGGAAAAAGCCCGACAACTTGTAAATAATGCCATTCAGAATTTGCAGCAATTTGATTACCGAGCTGAACCTTTACGAGCAATAGCCAGTTATATTATTCAGCGGGATCATTAATTAGAGATTTAGTGCCCTTCATTTTGAAATTGACAAGCAACCCTCGTTTTTACGCTCCAGTTCACTCCAGCGTGAAAATGCTTTTTTTCAATATTATTTCAAATAAATAAAAAAATATCCGAACATTTATAAACCTATTCGAATGGCATTATTCGAATACCTCATCATTCACAATACCTTCAACACGAAAAAACGTCGCTTTCTCAAAAATTCCCAATGTAATTTTTGAAAAAATCAAATACCCACGATGATTTCGATTGAATGTGTTTGTCACAGTATATGTACCCGGAGGAAGATCATTTCCTCATGGTAAATAAAAGGATTCTCCCTGCCCAACAAATGCATTTGAGTTTTTCAAAGGTTCATGATAAAAAAGATGAATAAAGCATCACAAAACAATGTTCGTAAAATAACCAAAGGATAACAAACAATGATTTCAAAATGTGCACAAGAGATAACGCCATTCATTGTCATGGATGTTCTAGAACGTGCGGATGAAATGACTCATGAAGGCATTGATATCATTCATTTGGAGGTCGGCGAACCTGATTTTGATATTCCAGAATGTGTTAAGGAGGCCACCTGTAAAGCGGTTCAGGATGGTCAAACATTTTATACACACAGTCTTGGTATGATTGAATTACGTGAGGCCATCTGCCAAAAATATTTACAAAACTATGGGGTGACAATTCATCCAGATCAAATTTTGGTTACATCAGGCACATCACCTGCCATGCTCATATTATTTGCAACAATACTTGAAAAAAGAGATCAAGTCATTCTTTCTGATCCGCATTATGCCTGTTATCCCAACTTTATCAAATTTGTTAAAGGTGAACCTCTGACCATTCCGGTATATGAATCTGACCGGTATGAGTTTCAAATTGAGCGGGTAAAATCTGCAATGTCTGAAAAAACAAAAGCCATATTTATTAACTCGCCATCAAACCCAACAGGAACATTATTATCAGAGTCATGCCTGAAAGAAATTGCCAGTCTGCCCATTCAAATCGTATCTGATGAAATTTATCATGGCCTGGTTTATGAAGGCAAAGAACATTCTATTTTGGAATATCGAGATGAAGATGTTTTTGTTTTCAATGGGTTTTCCAAGCTCTATGCAATGACAGGACTACGTTTGGGATATTTAATCGCCCCCAAAAAGTATATGCGTCCCATGCAAATATTGCAGCAGAATTTTCTCATTTCTGCCAATTCGATTACGCAGATTGCAGGTATTGCGGCATTAAAAGAGGCTGATACAGATATAAAAAACATGAAAACCATATACAACAGACGAAGGATATATATGATCCAACGATTGCTTGATATGGGATTTCAAATATCTGTTGAACCTACCGGAGCCTTTTATGTTTTTGTCAATGCACGTCATCTATCAAATAATTCGTACCAGCTGGCATTTGATATTTTGGAAAAGGCGCATGTCGGTGTAACACCTGGTATTGATTTTGGAAACAATGCCGAGGGCTATCTTCGGTTTTCATACGCCAATTCTATTGAAAATATTGCCACTGGAATGGATCGTCTGGAAAAATATATCAAATCCCTTTAAATCCATCTTATATGACAGGGCGCAATTTTTGCAAGCTCTGTCATTATGCAAATCAAATTTTATCATATATTAATTTTTATTAGCGTGATTGTCACAGCAACAGTACTGGTGTTTCCAGATAAACATTTTATTGTTAAAGAGCTAGTTGAAAGCGGTCGTCTGGAAATGGCGCGACAATATATTGCAAAATTTACCAGAGATGAAAATCCTGATAACGCGCTGTTGTTTATCATGTCGTCCAATATTGAACTTCTTGAAGGGAGAGCCGATAAAGCAATTACAGTTTTAGAACCTTTTATGCAAAAAGATACTCCATCCAAAGAAATTTTGATGCGGCTTGCTCAGCTTTACGAATGGGAACGTAATCCAAAAATGGCTCTAACTGTTCTTGAACGAATCAGTCAGGTCTATCCTGATAATCCCGATATCTGGAATCGTCTAATCAGTTACTATCGTTATTCAGGTCAAATGAAAAAAGAATCACACGCAATCTGTGCCCTTTCTCGATTGAATTATCAAATAGCGAATAAAGATACAATCCTGTCAATTATTGATAAAAAAATGTTTGAAATTGCTAACTTACATACAGAATCCCCTGATGAAATGTCAATGTATTTACTGAGCAAATTGAATGTGGCACGAAGCAATTATGCTGATGAAATTGCAGATAAAGACATTTCAAAAAAAGATAAACAGGAATCTCGTGAATATGCATTGACTCGCATTATTGAATTATATGTTTATGCGGATCTGCTGGAAGAAGTAAAACCTTTTGCCAGTCATTTGGATCAACGACTTCATACAAAAATGAGATATCGCATGATACTCATGACTGTTATGCGCTGGGCGGATTTGGATAAAGAAGCTGTCGCCTATTTGTGGGAATTACATAAAACGAATCCAAATCAATATGAAATTCTTGAAAAAATTGTCAATATTTCACGTGAAAATGGCGAGTTACTGACTGCAATTAACGCACTTCAAAGATTAAGAAAAATGCGACCAAATGACCAGAACTATGGTAAACAAATGGCGCAGCTTTACATTGAAGAAGAAAAATATAGCGAAGCCTTACAATTATTTAAGCAGATGATGTATCAATTCCCCAATTCAGGTTATGCGAGCTTGCTGTTAAAATCAGCCATAAGCAGTGGTCAAAAAGAATTAATGTCTATGGCTGTTGAAATTGTTCAGGCCATCCCAAATAAATCGCTTGCCTTGTTAAAGCAACTGGTTGATATTTACTTGGGACTTGATAAGATTCAATTGGCATTTGATATGAGCTTACAATATTTATTGTCGGAAAAAAAACCTGAAAAAGATGATATCAAAAAGATACTTGAAATTGCCATTTGGACAAACAAACCCAATAATATAAACGATGCTATCGCTGTGGCAAATCGTCATTTTTCAGATGATACCGAATTAATCATTCAATGCGGCGATGCTTATCTTGCGATGAATCAAAGCAAAGATGCATTTTTACTTTATGGAAAAGTCATTCATTTAATGCACAATAATAGAAATGTCATGCTGAAATATCTGGATATTGCCAGTTATACACAACTACCAGAAATCATGTCATCAGCAGCAATGACCGCAGCCAAATTAAGCCTGAATGATTATGCCATCATTGAAAAAAGTGTCCAATTGCTTCAGTGGACAAACCAGTCGGCTAAGGCATTTGATATTCTTGAACAATGGTTTCAAAATCATGGCGACAGTTCGCGACAAGCTCAACAATTGTTGACACTGGCCAGAGAAAGTGGTGATCCAAACAAAATAAAAAAAGCGGTTCAGTATTTACATAGCCATGTCCCCCGAGATCCAAAAGAATACTTATCAATTGCCCAAAATGCCATTGCCAGTGGATTGACCAAAGAAGCAATTTTTGCTTATGAAGCCTATCTCAGGCAGGTAAAAAATGAATCTCAGGTGCAACAAAAATTAGCGGATCTTTATATCACAGATGGACAAACTGAAAAAGCATTTCAACTTTATCGTGAGTTGTTTGAAAAAAATCAAAAAGATACAGTTATTCGAGAAAAATTGATTCAGCTTGCTGGATGGACACAAAACGCGAATGCCATCGCATTTCTTGTTGCGAATAATGCCAATGCGGCGCCATCAGACTATTCATTGCAGATTAAAGCAGGTGATGCCTGCATTGCAGCAGGTCAAACCAATGAGAGCATTATTTTCTTTGAGCGAGCATTGACAATCAAGCCATACAAGATTGACATTCGTCGAAAACTCGCGCAGTACTATGGATGGTTGGAAAAATATGATGATCGCATACGAATGTTGGCATCCATTCAAAAATATGGTCGTCTGACACAAAGCGAACGTATTCAAATTGCTCAGGCGTCAATGGATAAAAAACAGCCAGAAAAAGTCATATCATTGTTGTCACCACTGTTAAAAAGGCAATTGTTGTCGGAAACTTCAGGTATTCTATTGGCTCAGGCCTACCAGCAAAAAGGAAACAAAGCCAAATCAATTCAGATTTACAAACAACTTTCACAACAATATCAGGATGATCCACAACTTTTGAGCAAAATGGGGAATCAGGTCCTCTGGATGCAAAATCAGAAACTGGCACTGTCTTTTTTTAAAAAAGCATTAACCCACGACCCCGATAATCTCGATGCCTTGAAAGGCAGTGCGCAAGTTTATTCGTGGAAAAATGAACCTGTAAAAGCAATTCATTTTTTTAAACGATACCTGAAACATAAACCCGATGATTATGAAATTCGTTATCAACTGGCAGAATTGTTTTATGCAAAAGGCCAAAAACAGTCTGCATTCAAACAATATCAAAAAGCGCTGACATTGATTGATCAAAAAAAAAGAACAAATCGTATTGAATAAAAATGACAAAAATAATCAAATATCCATATATTTTCTTTATCTATTGGATCTTATGCTTCATAATCCGTCCCTCCCATGCATTTGAAATGACGATGGGATGGGATATTCCCAGGACCGGCAAAACTGAGGATATTCAAACCACCGGAAAGCCAGTGAAACTCCAGGCTGAAAAAATAATTCAACTCTATATCAAAAAAAATCAAAGCATTGAATCACAGATTGACATATCACCATTTGACAGAATGCAGATGGATTTAATTCAGGCACGTATTTTCGCGAGAAAGGGTCTTTTCCCTGAAGCAATGAAGACTTATGAGCATTTGATGATAAGATATCCAGATTCTCTTGATATTCGCGCTGATTATGCAAATGTTCTGCTTGAATATGGCCTTTATCATAAAGCAAGGATCCAAATACAGCATTTGATGAATCATGAGTCATATCGTATGCGTGGACTCCAAATGATGGCCGTATTATATGACCGGCAAAACTTGCCATCATGGACATTGTCAATCTATGATAATTTGCTGAATCAATATCCAGATAATGATGCGATCTGGCTGGATTATGCCAATCAAAGAAGCAAGGTCGGACATTGGCAAAAAGCCTTGCAAGCGTATGCACGTATTCTTGAAAATGATCCGGAAAACATATATGCCCTGAGAGATACTCACAATATTTTGCGTGAAAAACGTCCTGCATTTCATGCACAATTTCTTCAATTTTCAAGTTCTGATGACACCATTCGGTATCATCAGCAATATACCTGGCGATACACATTAACTGAATCATTAACATTCCAAACCCTGTTTGACAATATTCATATTAAGATCCCTGAAAATCTTCAAATCGCATCACAGGATATCCAGCAAACCACGATGGAATATAGTCTTGAAGTATCATCAAAAATGATGTTTATCGGACGCATATTTTATTATACAGGTACTGTGGATGATGTTTCTATGTATGGTGCTGTATTATATCGCCTGAAACCTTACACTGAAATACAGGTATCATATCTGGGAAAATCTTCCTGGTTTGACCCGATTCAGGCCATGAACAATGATGGCAGTTACAAAGAATACCAGACTTCCCTCACAACAAGATTATTTGAAAGTTTTCGGATGAATGCATTGCTTGCGTATCGCAAATATGCCTTAGGTCAAGTTGATGATTATGGCCATCGTTTGAATTTTCATGTGGATATATCCAGGCGTTTTTTGTATAAACCAGAAATCACATTGATATATGCATTGGATCAAGGGCATTTTTCATACAATACAGACAGCAGGGATGTGCCAATGGTGCTTGAAGAGAATACATATTCGTTGAGTACATATATTCAAGATCAGCCTCTTGGCCGTTTATACTATTTTCTATCTGCTGGATATCGTTGGGACAGCCAACGTTCACTTTCGGGTTTTTTTGTAAACCCTGGCCTTGGATGGCATTTTTCATCAAGATTTCGCGTTGACTTGTCCTATTCATATTCAAGTGAGTCAACAGGAGTGGTTCAAGGAAGCACACAAACCTGCCTGATGAATGGAATGATTATTTTTTAGTAAACATGAACAATGGACACACCTCAAAAATTTTCCAAAGCATTCATGACCATGCTCAAAATGAATGTTTTTTTCAACAAAAAACATGCAGAATGGGTATTAATAATTGGTCTTGGAAGTCTATTACTGGCGATTAATAATATCTTTTTTCCTGAAACCCCTGGTTTTTTAGGCATGACACCAAATCCTTACTGGCTTGTTGTTCTTCCAACTGCCACGGGTTTTGGGTTTCGTGCGGGAATATTTGCGGGTCTTTCATGCGCAGCTCTTGTTATTGGATGTGTTTGCTATGAAATGAACATCAATAATTATTTAGATTTCCTTATATTGTTTAAAAAACCCGAAATTTTTGGTCAATTTCTTTTATTTGTTGGCGGTGGCAGTATTATTGGTGAGGTTCGAGAAGTTAAAAATAGAAAATTCAAAGAAATCCAAATGGAGTATGTTGATCTGGAAGATGCCTATTCACAACTCACAAAAGCATATGATCAGCTCAGTGAAGTAAAAAAAGAAGTGGATACACGTGTAACAGGTAAAGAAACGACTTTATTAAAGCTGTATCAGGCAGAACAGAGTTTGAAATCGCTCAGAGAAAGGGATATTTACCCGGCAGTTATTGAAATTTTGAAAAACTTTATTTCTGTGGAAGCATGTTCTATCTATCGTTTACATGATAACCAATTGCAAATGACTGCTCGACTCAATGATCATTCATCACGTATCCAAAAGAGACGAAAGGGTTTCAATATCATGAAAAAAGCAATCAAAACCAAAGAAACCATCAGCATGTTGAGTCACCCCTTTATCATTATATGTGCACCATTTATGGATTCTAAAAATCAAGTTATTGGCGTGATCAATATTGAAAAAGTACCCAAAATGAAAAAGAATCCACAGACAGTTCGAATGACTACGTTGATTGCACAACAATGTGCCGCAGCGATTCAGAGTGCTTCTGCCTATGAAGAAACAAAAAAGCATCATATCACTGATGATATTACTGGTGCTTTAAATTTTGAGTATTTTCAACAACGTCTTGATGAAGAACTCCAGCGGAGTAGAAGATATAAATACACTTTCAGCATTGTGACTTTTGAAATAATGGACTACAATCACTTCCACAAGAGTGTTTGTGCGGATTTACGCCTGGCACTCAGCACAATTATCTTTAAAAGAATCAGGGGGGTTGACCTTCTGTTTTTAGATGCGCAACCCCATCGATTTTTATTGTTTCTTCCAAATACACCTTTTGTTGGTGCCCAAGTTGTAAAATCCAGAATTGGAGAATATATTGATTCCTTTGGCTTTCAACCTTATCCCAAAAAAGATACTCCCCTCAAGATTGATATTCAAATTGTTGAATATTCTGATCAAATGAATGGTTATGAAGATATATTTAAATAAAATTATTGACATGAGCCCTACATTATTCCACATATGGCATAACTTAATCATTACAAAATTAATTAACTTCAGGAATTGAAATGAGTGTAACCAAAATTGAAATTTCATGGAAGGAAGGAAAAGGGGACGTCTATGATTTTATGCTTTTCTTTGAATATTTCAATTTTTTACATAAAAGCATAAAATCATAGACGTCCCCTTTTTACGTCCCAAAGCGTATCATTATAATGCGTTGGAAATATTATCACTTTTTATTCTAAATCGATTTAGAAACCTTACCTTAGTAGAGAAGGTACAAACCGGGGTGGACGTGGTATCTCATGGTATGCTTATATAACATTTGCGCTACCTTACGATTAACACTTGAGGAATATATTATTGCCAGGAACTCTTTGATTGATAAAGACCTTATTTCTACCGATGGATATTTTTTTCATGCTTACCGAAGGGACACATTTTACCAGTGATGATACGTGATGATACGTAAAAGAAATCGAGAAAAGCTATTAGGAGGGATATAAAAAAAAGGAGTGCGTAATGATTCATCTTTAAACTGATATGTAGACATGTAAGTGTTAAGTCAGAAAATCTAATTTATCAAATTATTATAAATAGATACCAGACCTTTTTATTCATTTTCATTCCAAACATCCGTTATAAGTCTTAAGACTTCCTCATTATTTTATGATAAAAATTATCAAAAATAAATTGTCCAATGCCACTAAAAACGCTACACATGATCTCCTTTAAGTAACTGAAATGGAAAAAATGGTTTCAACACCGCTGTTGTCTCCAAGATATTTGCTCAGAAAAAACATCATAGTAAACACTTAAAAAAAGGTCCCCTGAACTAGAATATCCGCCAGAAATATGCCCCAAAATTTTACTGCGAATCTTCCACAAAAAGAATTCCCATTTCCGAGAATCAATGTCATAGAAATTCATTGTTTGTGATATAAATGGCTGAATATCCCCTATACTCATGCCTGCCTTATACAAATTTATATCAAATGATGCTCTTTCAGTGTTCATATCAGAGGCTTCAAGATATATATAAGGTTCAACTAAATCATCTATATGCCGGATCGCCTTTTGAATCAATTCCTCAATCAAAATCAATTGAAAATGATTCGATTGCTTGTATAATCGGACCAATCGATTCATCATGTGATCGATTGAAATGTATGGAAACCATTTGTATTTTGTCACTAAATATTTTTGACTATCAAAGGCATCCCATTTAAATCCTAAATATTGAAGAAGCGGAGCTTTTGATTTTGTCTGATAGACAAATGCTCTGTTTTTTTCAGTGAATTCAAGATACAGTTTATAAACACAATGGGAACCATCCTCTTCAAAACCAAATAGAATGTTATTGGATTGCGCGCGTTTTTCCAAGCACAATTCATGGCAATAATCTGGCATCTCCATTTTCTTACAGATCGTGTCAAAACGATTCTTACTGATATTTTTGGTTTGAACCCCAATTAAAAATCGAACCTTCAGAAAAGAATAAGGCAGAATCTTAAATGAGGATTCATAACCTTCTAAAGGTAAGTTATCCAATAAGTTAAACAGTAAGTTTGCTTTTTGTGTTGGATCAGGATGTGTCATATTTGATATCTTTTTTGATATAATTGTTTTATTTTATATTTCAATAAGATTTATACGATCGTCCTACTTAGGCTTTTCATGGCATAGTTATTGCCCTGAAAGGGGGAAGAATATAAGTCCATAGTCATCAGGTTCACATAAATGTAGTTATACCAACGAACAGTGTAGGTCATTGGTGGGCGCATTTCAAAAAAGGGGGCATTTTCTTAGCCCTTATGTTGCCAAAAAAATTATGTTGCCAATAATATACTAAATTATAGATACATATACAATCTTTTGTCCCGCCCTTTATATAATTAAAAAAGAACCCCGCCACAGCCCACCATCGCCCGCCATCGCCGCTACCCCCCCAGGGCATAGCCGTCAGGCTTAGGCAAACTCGCTCCGGTGCTCGTTCCCAGGCTCTGCCTGGGAACGTGTTCTTGGCGGCTCTGCCGCCTGTTCAGGGGCGTATGTACAAGTTGGGGGAACATAGTGCCCTTCAGGAAATTTTAGATTAACCTAACTTTTGTGCGTCTTCGGAAAGCCTGTTTGATATTTGCTTCAAGTACAGTCCCGCTAGCTAACGCGCGCGGCTCAGATTAAAAACTGCCGAAATTTTCAGAGCCGCGCGCGTTAGCAAGCGGAATTGCACTTGAACCAATATAAAGCAGGATTTTGTTTTTCAGATACATGAACATAGTGCCCTTCAGGAAATTTTAGATTAACCTAACTTTTGTACGTCTTCGGAAAGCCTGTTTGATATTTGCTTCAAGTACAGTCCCGCTTGCTAACACGCTCGGCTCAGATTAAAAACTGCCGAAATTTTCAGAGCCGCGCACGTTAGCAAGCGGAATTGCACTTGAACCAATATAAAGCAGGATTTTGTTTTTTCGATACATTAACATGTTCCCCCAACTTGTACATACGCCC
>Ga0272440_1000053_pt1 | contig 100760 bp, 57 predicted proteins | sample SSMMMBAug17_FD_192440 | JGI IMG/M metagenome (GOLD analysis project Ga0272440, IMG submission 192440) | Marine sediment archaeal communities from Little Sippewissett salt marsh, Falmouth, MA, United States - SSM-MMB-Aug17 | ecosystem: Environmental > Aquatic > Marine > Wetlands > Sediment ... | reverse complement strand
CTCAGAAAACTCAGGATGTGAGCTTAACACCAGATAGTACAAATGTAGGCGTAAATGATACAGCAATATTATCAATAGACTACAAGACCAGTGATAATGAAAAAACATTTGGAATTGGTCTAAGATTACATTATGATTCCAGTAAATTAAGTTTTACAGAGTTCACAAATGTGAACCAAAATCCAGTTCCGATGGTAATAGGAGCAACAGCAAGTGATGATACAGAGGATTATGATTCAGACACCTCAACAGATAAATATGTATTGTTATCTTGGGGTGGAATGTCAGCTACTTTCCCTGGAGACACAATGCCTGTAAAACTTGCAGATATTGTATTTAAATGTCTTTCAACAGGGAATAGCAATGTAAATATAAGCTATTCAAGTCTTGGGCCAGGTTATAAAGCTAATTTCTCCAGTGTGGTTGTTACTATAAGAGAAGAGAATATCTATCATTCAGCCGACTACAACCCCCAAGACAACCGAATCAATCTGTCCGAACTTCTTCGTGTCATTCAGATCTACAACTTTACAGGCACTTACTACTGTAAAGATGGCACGGAAGATGGGTATATGCCAGGTTATGGTGAAGACAAAACGTGTAGTTACCATTCTTCGGATTATACGCACGAATATACACCTGCTGGTAAAACATTGGAAACACGACAACCCGACTGGACTGTAGATCATTCTGAATTGCAACGAATGATTCAGCTCTATAACTTTGGATGTTATGAATATGATGCTTCAACCGAAGATCAATTCAAACCGGTAGAATGTGAATAGTATATACAATTCAGCCGCTTTTTAAATGAGCGGCTGAATTTTTAAACCAAAGGTGATTAGGAGGACTTTAGCAATGACAACCTTTTTTTCAAAAAAATGGTATATCAAATGGATAATTGGACTTTTTATAATGGTTCCGGCAATCGGTTTGGCACAAGATAGCTTAACCGCAACACCAACAGTTACTTATGGAGCTGATGGACTGATTGAGGTCATCAATATTGTCGAGTATACAGGTAAAATTTTTGCCATTGGTGCATCAGTGAATCTACCTGATGATGTAGAGTTTATATCTGCAACAGGTGATTTTCAACCCGCAATCATGCCCAAAAAAGGAGATACAGGATTATTGGAATTTGCGTGGGTGATGCCGCCAACAAGCCCTTTTCGACTGACATATACAGTAAAAGCCTTTTCTGATGCGAAAGGTGATATTCAGTCTCAAATAAGCTATCGCCGATCAGGCGGTGCAATATATGAAAAAATTCTGCCGGTTCCTGTGAAACCGTAGTTTTTTAATTCTTTTAATTAGTATTTATTATGCCTGTAATATTTGTAAACTGATTGCAAGTATTACAGGCTAAAAAGTTATTTATAATTTATCAAGACATCATGTAGTGAAAAAAATAATAATGAATTAAAAGTGTTAACAATATAGTAAAAAGTTATTGAAAAACGAAATGATATTATTAACAAAAATGATTAATATCCGCACATGAAGTATCAACATATAAGAATCCACAATATAAATCCCGCCTTATTATTGAAAATGATAAAGGAGCGCAACAACCATAAGAAAAAATGCTTCACAATAAGCGGGGAAATCAGGCAATAATCATCCCCGGTATACAAAATAAAACAGTGAAAACAAACAAAAACTATTGTTTGTTAAACAATATCGTTCCACATCATAATATAATGAGAAGGGACGTGATAAATTATTCAAATCAGGAGGGAAAGCATGAAAACATATATCAGGAAATTTATTTCAAACATCAAAAACAATGATTACAAAAATAAAAGCCAATGGTTACTCATACTATGTTTGCTCGTGGGATTCATTGCAATTGGATTTAATGACGCCAACGCAAATGATTTAAATAGCCCAGAACTATCAAATCGTTCTTATGACATATCTGGTGGCATTGTTAATATATCACAACATACGTATATTGATTATGTACCAGGCGGTAAGGTTCAAATGTCATGTACAATATCCAATCTTCAAACATTGAGCGCTGTCGGGCTAAAAGTAAACCTTCCAGATGGATGGTCTTATATACTTCAATCTCTATATGGTCAAAATATTCCCACCAATGAAAAAACATACAAAAAAAGCGTAGAGTTTTTTTGGACAGAAATTCCAGAAACAAGCCAAGTTTCATTTAATTATTTATTGCAATCTGAGGATTCAGTTTCTGGTCAACAATCAATTGAAACAAATCTTTTGTATCGTATCGAAAATGGATATGAACAAACAGTCTCTGCTAACCCTGTTGTCATTAACGAAGTTGATGTAAACGGATTCCACCATATTTCTGAATATATTGACGATGAAACATGTATTATTGCAAATGAATTATATTATCAGGGGCAATTGACAGCATTGGGAATTCGACTGTCATTACCTGAGAATATCAGATTTGAACGTTCTGAAAATGCAACCTATGGTTCAAAGTTTATTAATAATAACACCATTGAAATGTTTTGGGGTGAACCATCCGAATCCCCTGTCAAATTTGAATACTTAATCTCACGAGTTGGTCCAATAACTGACACGGCTGCAATTGAAACAAAACTATTTTACCGAATTGCTGATGGCGAAGAATCAGTAAAAAATGTATATCCAGACCCATTATCAATTCCAGCTGGAGATCAATTTATCATACATGCCAGTGCGACAGATGGTGGTCAGATTATTCCTGAAGGCGATGTCATTGTTGCACATGGCCAAAGTATAACTTTTACTCAGACAACAGATGAGGGCTACAAATTTTCTGGTTGGCTGGTTGATAGTCAGATGGTAAATAATGCGCCTTTTTATCAATATGTATTTCGGAATGTCAATAAGAACCATTTTATAACAGCTATATTTGAAAGACTTGTTTATCAAATAAATATTTATGAAGGTGATAATGGTAGGGTGACATCTGAAACGGGTGATAATAAAGTTTTTCATGGTGAAGATATTACATTTTTAATTACACCTGATGAAGGCTATGAAGTTGACAAAATTCGCGTGAATGGTGAATTACATGAGCTGCAACAAGGAAATACAATTGTTTTTGAAAATGTAGAAAATAATCAACAGAAACTGACTGTTACTTTTAAACCTAGACAGTTAAACATTTCTGTTACTATTGAAGGTCAAGGACACCTTAAAACACAGGGGAATTATAGTTCTGTAAATTATGGTGAAGATAAGACTTACGAAATTTTTCCAGATGATGGTTATATTGTTGGTGAAATAAAAGTAAATGGTGATGAAATAATACTTACAGACAACAGATATACTTTCCGAAGCGTAATTGATGATAATAATACCTTATATATTCGATTTGAACCTGTTTCAAATCACTATATTTTAGCCAGTACCAGTGGTAATGGAAAAATTACGCCAGAAGGTAACATTGCTGTTAAACATGGACAGAATAAAACATTTAATTTTCAACCTGAAGCCAATCAAATCATAGAAAATATTGTCATAGATGGTACATCGTTTGGTCCTTTAGATTCTTATACTTTTCGATATGTGACTGAAGATCATACCATACAGGCTATATTTGCCGAAAAAGAACGTTTTGAAATTAAGGTAACTGCGGAAAAGGGAGGAAGTATTTCACCAGGAGATGTCAGTGTTTTTAAAGGAGATCATCAGACTTTCAAAATTTTTTCCTCCGATTCTTACAAAATTAAAGATGTCATTGTTGATGGCAAATCTCAAGGGAGAATAACAACTTATACATTTTGGGATATACAGAGTGATCATGAAATCAGAGCTGAATTTGAAAAAATTATTCAAATGTTAACTGTAACTGTCAGTTTTGGAGATGGTGGTTTGGTAAAACCTTCGGGATCTTTCAATATTTCAAAAGGAGAGCCTCTCACAATCATTAATGAACCAAATTTTGGTTATGCTGTTGACAATGTTATAGTTAATGATGAACCTCAGGGGGCACTATCCAGATTATTTATTCCATCTGCTGAGACAGACTATAGAATCCAAGTATCATTTAAATTGGTGGCATCAAAACCCATTGCTCTCTTTGACCTGAACCCAGTGTCAGGATATGCACCACTGAGAGTCGCGTTTGAAGATCAATCACAGGGGTATATTGATAATTGGTTATGGACATTTGGTGATGGGCAAAAAAGCATACACATAAATCCTGTTCATACTTATAATGCGCCAGGACAATACACGGTATCATTAAAAGTTTTTGGACCTGCTGGAAATGATACAAAACAACTGGAGAGCATAATTGAAGTTAAAGACCTCGAACCTGTAATCGTTTCTTTCATTGCCTTATCTACTAAAGGAACAGCACCGATGGATGTCGAATTCATAAACACAACTCGCGGTGAGGTGACTTCCTGGTTATGGAATTTTGGCGATGGCACAACATCCACCGAAAAAAATCCCACACATGTTTATACGCAAACGGGTAATTATTCTGTATCATTATCAGCTGATGGTATCTACACAGCGCAAAAAGAAAACTATATTAAGATCACAGGCAGAACAATTAAAGGCCGAGTAATTGCTGGTGACAGTAATGGCAATAATCCAGGAAATGGACTTGCTGGTTATACTGTCGAGGCCCATGTTCGATTAGCGTCAGGCCTTTTTCCTCTTTTCCTTACAGGCACATTGACAGATGAAAATGGTATGTATACATTGTCAGAGCTTCCTGCAACAAACAATATCATTGTTTCAGCCTGGCCATCTCTTGATGATAAACGCTATATGGGTGAGTATTATCATAATAAAGCCAATGCCTTGGTTGCAAATCCACTGTCAACCCAAAATGATGATTTAGCTGAAATTGATTTTGTTCTAAGCAAGACACCGGAACTGGGTATTACCGGAATGGTAACAATGGATGGTAATGGACAGGACAATATCGAAGTTCATATATTTTCCATATCTACTTTCTATTATGATACTACTTTTTCTAATAATTTAGGTCATTATACATTTAGCAACTTATTGGAAGCCAATGATTATCGTGTTTACGTATGGTCAGCAAGCCACCAGACTGAAATTTATTATCAAAGCGCTGCAAACAGTGCCTTAACCTGGGAATTAGCAAATACTGTAACACCAAATGATCCTTATGTTATGAATATTAATATACTGATGGATAAAGAACTGACAAATATAGGAACCATCAAAGGAAAGGTTCGTCAGAAAGGTGATGGCTTACCAGTAAAAGGATTGTGGGTTAATGCATGGTCAGATAGTTTAAAAACTGGTAATGGTGCTGTAACCGATGCTTCAGGTGTATATACTATTGTTGGCCTATTGAAGCCAGATAATGAATCTGATGGGTATATCGTCGAGATTGATTCATCCAACAGTAATTATCCCTATCAGGCTTATGATCAGGTAGATGATCGTTCTCTGGCTACACCAGTTGTTCCAGGTGGAGAAAATATTAATTTTAATTTGAAGGTTGGTAATACCATCTATGGACAGGTTGTTGATAATGATGGCAATTCCATTGCAAATGTAAATATACAGACCTGGTCAACCTCCAAAAATACCAACAACGCAGGCACAACTGATGAAAACGGTATGTATTCAATACCCAATTTACCTCCTGCAAAAGATTATATCGTCGCAGCATTTTCACAAGAGTATCCAGTGCAATACTTTTATTATAAGAATAAAAAGGAAAATGCGGATCATGTGGATTTAACTGAAGGTAATGTTTATGGAATCAATTTTCGATTGTCAGAAGGTGCAATAATTGAAGGTGATATTTTTATTAATGAATTATCGAATTCAGCTGGTGCAGGAATTTTTGTAAATGCCTGGTCTGAAACCACGCAACGTTTACATACTGAGGAAACAGATGATAATGGACATTATCGATTTTTGGGCTTAGAGACTTTGGCAAATGACTATATCATTTATATTTGGGAAAAGAATTATTTACGATCATATTATTCTAAAGATGCCGAAAATACAACAGCTTATCGATGGGCTAATGCTACGGGTATTCAACCATCAACAGTGCTGACACCTCATTCTTATAATATTGTTTTATCAACTGGATTTGAAATTCGCGGAAAAATTACTTATGGGGGATCAATAATAAAAGGTGCGAAAGTTGAAGCATGGAATCCAGAAAATGAAGCATTTGCTGATAATGTCAGCACATTGCAAGTTACAAATGGTTACAATTATCGTTTGACCGGATTACCTCCTGGCGCTTATGAAGTTAGTGTAACGCATCCTAAATACAAAGATGCGATAAAAACCATTACTATAACGAATACAGATGTCACAACAGAAACAGATTTTTCACTTGAAACACATGCAAGAAAAATATCAGGAACTATTTATGGATTGGAGCAGGGAGAAACGCTATTTGTTAAGGCCAGACGCAAGAATACAACATATACAAAAATGATTAAAGTCTTGGGAACTGGTCATGATATACCATATGAAATTACAGGCCTGGAACCTCTGAATAAATATATCGTGGATATTATTCCTACCCAAAGATATCCATACATTGCTTATGATGGTGCAACATCACCAAATAAAGCAACCTTAATTGATTTGAGAGAAACAGGTGCAACAAAAATAGATTTAGGATTATTTACAGACACAGTTGAAATTTCAGGAAAGGTTCAATTTCCAGATAATGCTCAAACAGGTGATATTGTTTGGTTATTTGCGTATTCTTCCAGGCTAAACGCAGAAAGCCAAACAAAGGTTGTTTATAGAAATCAGGAGGAAGAAGCATATACGATCGCTGGATTGAGGCCATCTGAAGATTATATTGTATCTTTAAGTTCCAATATCTATAAAACCCTTTATTATGATGGTGAGTCAACATTTGATTTGGCACTTCCAATAGATACAACAGATGAAAAAGCAGATGATAAAATTAATTTTCACTTAGAAACTGGAACTTTTATCGCTGGATATGTATATGCAACCAATGGGAAAGGAAAAGCCAATGTAAGGGTTGAAGCATGGTCTAAAAAAGTACAGGGATTTGGTTATGCCACAACATTACAAGATGGTTCTTATCGTATTGGTGGCCTTGATAACACAGATGACTATGTCCTATATATATCCTATAACAACACAGTGTTCTATTTCAGTACCGATGGAGTTGTTTCAAATATCGAAAAATCTTCATACGTATCAACAAATCAGATTAATCCTACAGAAATTAATTTCCGTCTGATAGAAACAGAATCAATCAGTGGACAAATTCGTGATTCACGTGGTCGTAGACTGGAAAATATTATTGTTAGCGCAAGATCAGCAAGTACTGGCGCTGGAAATGGATGTCGTACGGATGAAAAAGGAAAATATAAGATTACAGAATTGCCGCCTGGAAATGATTATCAAGTATCTGTCACACCATCTGTTGATATGCCATATGTTGCACAGATTAAATCAGATATTAAAGCCGGGTCTTCAAACATTGACTTTGTGTTGATGACTGGCTATACAATTAGTGGTATTGTTCAAAGCTGGGATGGTAATAATGTTGTAGGTGCCCTTGTTGAAATTGCATCAAAGGATGGTATACAACAATATAAAACAATAACAGATAATGAAGGCGCGTATGAAATTCAAGGTATTTCTGAAGGCCGAGATTATTATCTTCTCATTACTGCTCCATCACAATCAAGCCTAGTTGACTTTTTTGAAAAAGGCCTGTTGATAGATGCTAATATCGAGAAAAACATTACTTTGAGGCCAGCCAGTAAAATAGATGGAAATGTTTCGATTATTGATCCAACTGCCATTGGAGGTAAACGTGCAGCAGCAAATATAATGATCACTTTATTTTCACCCAGTCTTTCATTTTGGACATTTACATTGACCGATAATTACGGCTATTATAATCTAACCAATATTCCGGATACCACCGATTACATTCTTAAATGTGTATCTGATGCCTATGTTGAGCATATTGAATTAGATAGATCTTCCGGGGAAACCATTGACTTTTCTCTTAAATCTGCACTTATTATTCAAGGAATTGTACTCAATGGTGAAACAGGGTCTGGAATGAGCGGTGCGCTCATTGAGATTTATTACAATAATGACCAGGTAAGAAAAGTTACGCGTGCAGATGAGAATGGGCGATTTATTGCATCAGGGTTGGAAACACAAATCAATGGCGAAACGGTTAATGAGTATATTGTGGTTGCCAAAATTTCGGGCTACCCTGAAACAAAAACAATTTGGAAGGTTGGAAAAAAAGAGGATGTAACCCTGAGAATGATTCGTGGTGAACAAAACGTTATTAAAGGTAAAGCCCTGGATGCGAGTTTTAATCCACCCCCAGAAGATGTAACTGTTTTTGCACGTATTTATAATTATCAGTGGAGGGGTGGCCTGATCAAAACCAAAAAATGTGAGCCTGATGGTTCTTTCGAATTTGAAGGATTAAAATCAAGTGGTAGATATCAATTAAAATTTGTAGCAATTAATAGTTCATTGGAATTATCGAAAATGTGGCTGGGTGAAGACGAGCCATCCACAAAACGTTCTGGAGCAGCAATTATTGATACAATGGTAGATGATATTGAATTTAAATTTTCAGATACCTGGACAGATTGATTTGGTTACAATAACTCAAATTTTTTTCCAATGTAAATTGAATATTTTGATGGCAAGAAAAATTGAACTTGATTTTTGGTTGTAGAAGCTCTGAATCATATGTAATGTGCCAAAATTAGACCTTTTTGCCCAAAATATTGATTCGATTTCAAATTATATTGTTAATAATTAAGCAGACAATATAAATGAAGGTAGATAATATAGGTGATTTGTATGAATGTTGATGAATTGCTAAGATTAATATTTAAAACCAGATACGCTTTAATTGTTGTAATTATTGTAGTATGTGTCTTCCCATTGTCTTGGGCAATCGAAAACGAGAAAATACATATTGAATTGGACGGTGAATATCTTACTGCTGAAATCTCAAACGCACCAGTAATAAAAGTTTTAGAAAAATTATCAGAGGTTTGTGGCGCAGAAGTTTTTGTTGATGCATCTATTCAAAATAAACCTATCTCAGCTAACATACATTCCTTGCCTGTAGAACGTGCAGTGAAACGTATTGTCTCGCCCTATAGTTCTGTTGCTGTTTTTTCTCAACGAACGCATGCAGATGGCTCAAAAGAACTGTTTATTTCAGATATTAAAGTTTTTGAAAGCAGTACAGGAGACGATAATGTCAAATATGTGAATGTTTCAAAACAACGAACTGGAAATTACGAAAATCAAGGTAAAGCCAATAAGAGCCAGGTTTACCAAAGCCCTTTTCGTGTTCCACCTCCTGTTCCAGGTGTTCATGCCAAAGGATCCTATGCAGAAAAAGCACAAAAACGAATCAATGAAAAGATGATTGAGTCGAGAATAAAAAAAATAGCGTATATGAGATCCAAGGCTTCCATGGAAGAAAATCGTGTACGAAAAGAGATTACGCGATTGAAAATTGAATTATCCAAAGCATCCCTTGAAGAGCGAAGAGAACTCTCAGCAGAATTATCCGCAAAAACAAGGGAGCTTTATAATTTGCAAAAGAGAAATATTACACGTATCCAAAATGAGGAAAGAATTTTGCGCCAATTACAGGCCCGTCAGAACTAAATATTTGATGCCTGTATGTTTTAGGCACAGATTTTTTGCAATTTGTGTCAAAAGTGACGGAGATAATAGACTATATTCTGAAAAGGAGAATTGATATGAAGAAGTGTTGGAAGATCTCAATACTACTGCCATATGTTGGATTATTGATATTATTTAATGCAGCATGGGGATTTGCCGGAGATTTGGGACCGGTTATAGATATTCATGCAATTACCGGTCATGAAATTAATCGTCCATCTCAAGAGACAATTATTGAGATGGTTTGGTCATTACCTGAAGGATACACTCAGGGCAGTATAGAAGGCTATTACTGTCTTTTTGATTCGATGTCTGACACCGAATTTGAGGATTTTAATCAAATCAATACCATAGGAATGGAGTTACTCCGAAACCAGACCGCTATTAGCCAAAACTATGCATCGGTTGAACCGGATGATCTGTATATTTTCTTTCATATTGCCGCAGTTTCACTTGATGAGGAAGATGAACCTCTTATTAGTCCTACAGAAACAATTGGACCGTTTAGAATTGATATTACAGCACCTAAAAATGTATGGGTAAGTGGTCCTGAAGAAACCACCAGTCGAAATGTCGAACTCAAATTTGGTTCAGAGTCAAGTAATATTGAATTGTATATAAGTAATATTGAGTATGGTCAGTTTGGTTCAGGATGGATTCCATTTGTCATTTCAAAAGATTGGGTTTTGTCTGAAGGAGAAGGTCTTAAATCTATCTATGTTGAATTTCGCGATGATGCTGGAAATATTGCAAAAGCAGCAACAACTATATCATATATAACGAGCGATCCAGTTAAAGCCATTCATACTTGTGGAGAATATTTACCAGGAACAGAAATAACAATAGACAACACATTATCCTACACAGGAACATTTAACTTTCTTAATTATCTAATGGAAATTCCTCAGGACTGGATGATGATATCAACATCAATAAATAGTGATAACTATAGTATTCTTGAAAACAGTAATATTGAATTTTCATGGCAATCCTTTTCAACACCTGATAATGCTGGTGAATCTATGTCATTTACCTGCACATTTGCTGTACCCTATGGTCAATCTGGAGAAAAACAAATTCATTCACTTCTGACTTATCAAAAAGATGAAAACACACCAATGAATGAATATGCTCAGCCTGATCCTTTACAAATTCCACAAAGACAAATATTTTATTCAATATCATCCCAGTTTGGAAATAATGGAAGCGTTTCGCCTGAGGCATTGACTGTTTCTCATGGAGATACTGTCGTCTTTGAAATCAATCCGGATGAAGGCTATGAAATTGACCAGTTTTCTGTCAATGGAACAATATCAGCTATTGATGAGAATGCATACACGATTGCTCATGCCACTGAGAATATTCATGTAAATGCATCTTTTAAGCGCATGACGTTTGATTTAGAGGTGATTGTTGGTGATCATGGTGCGGTCCAGCCAGAGTCAATGACTGTTTTTTATAATGATAGTGTGACACTGCAAATAATGCCGGAACGTGGATACTCAATTGGAACCGTCACGCTCAATAGTGTGCCAATTCAAATAACACAAAATTCCTTGTTGCTATCATCCATTCAGAGCAATCAAATTTTGGATATTTCTTTTGATAAAATTCCGGAAAATATTTCTGTCACTCATAAAACAGATCAATTCTTTATTCCCGGACACCCCATGAATGTAAATCTCAATATTGAATTTTCAGGCTTTTTAACAGCTCTAGGTTTTGAAATTCAATTGCCTGAAAACTTTAAATATAATCAAATAATTACCAATACTGGCGCGAATCCTGAAATACAGTATGATTCTCAGAATAATATGCTATCATTGGCCTGGGTTGATCTGGAATCGCAAAACATTTCAGTGAGTTATCAACTGACACCACCTGATGAGACCAAACAATCTATTGAATTCTTGGGTAATTTAAAGTATCGATTTACAGATCAAAATGAAATTACACAAGCTAAAAACATCACTTCACAACCGGTACTTCTGCTGGGTACCCATCAAAACATAAGTGGACCATATACAGGTGATGAAGAAATAACGATTGCAAATACAATTGACTATACTGGGAGTCTTTCTGATTTAAGTATGTCAGTTAAATTGCCTGACAATTGGGAATATGTAAGATGCTATGGATCAAATATTCCAGATATTGAACCTCAAATTGGCGCAACTGGGAATATTGATTTTCAATGGAATAGTATTCCTGAAAAACTATCTTTTTATTATGTACTTAAAGCAGCAGAATCAACACCTGAAACGGTATTTATAAAGTCAACCCTTTCAGCCAGATATAATGAAGCCGACATTTCAGGCCAATTAATGCCCGATCAAGTATTTATAGAACAGTCTTATGTTACAGCTACGCACGCTGCCAGTGAAACTTATGTTGCAAAAATACCCTATCAGGTATCAAATCAAATTGAGTATAATGGCGAACTTACAGCGATTGATTACCAGGTTGTTATTCCGGAAGGTTGGGAATACTCTCAAGTTTCAGGTAGCAATGCACCAGATTCTAAAGCGTACACTTCTGGCATAATCTATTTTTCATGGAACACTATTCCACAAAGTCCTATTAATTTTACATATACATTAATTCCAGATTCTTATACTGAAACCGAAAAATCAATCATGGCAACTGTTCAGTATAAACGTCAGGGAGAGATGAAAAGTGTTTCTGCAAGTCCAGAAAAGTTGATTGTAACTTCTGGAGAGATTTTTGTAACTCATAATGTTAAATCTTTCCCGATAGGCGAAACAGCCTGGTATACTCCTGGGCAGAATATTTCAATTGAATATAATATCCAGTATTCAGATAAATACAAAATTGAAGAAACGAATCCATACAGATTAGATGCATTTGGTTTTCGAATAGAGGTGCCAAAAGACTGGACTTATGTTTCCTATACAAGTAGTAAAAATATAGATATTAAAGAGGAAAGTGAGGATGGTGAACATAATTATTTACTTACGTGGTGGCCATCATCATTACCAGATAGCTCTGATACTTTTACGTTTACACTTCAAGTACCAGAATCAGCTACAGGTCTTGCGAAGATTATATCCATTGCAGTTTATCGAATTGGAGATCAAAGTCATGGAGAGAACATTGAAACAGCATATCCGAATCCACTGTTAATATATAATGCCTTAAAACCCACAGTTACAATTCAATCACCAGTACCGAGTCCAACAAATCAAGATTCAATTCCTTTGACAGTAACTTTTAGTAAGCCTATAGTTGGATTTCAGGCAAGTGATATCGATGTAACCAATGCATCAATATCGAATTTTTCAGGAAATGAATATAAGTTTACATTTCTGCTTATACCAAAGCAAGATGGATTAGTAACAGTCAAGATCCCAGAGAATGCTGTTTTTGATGCCCAGGGAAAGGGCAATGAACCTTCTGATACATTTGAGATCACGTGTGATCAAATTTCTCCAACAGTTACGATAGATTCTCATGTACCTGAATTTGCAAGAACATCACCCTGGTTGCTGACAATTACATTTTCAGAGCCAGTTTTTGATCTGGAGTTAGATGAAATTTATATGGACAATGCAACAGGTAATAGCTTAAATACTAACAATAATGAAATTTTTATTCTGACAATTGCACCTGAAAATCAAGGGGATGTGACCATTTCAGTTCCCAACAATAGTGCGTTGGATGCTGCGAGTAATGGGAATGTTCAATCCAATTCATATGTGCGAACCTATGATACCGTCCCACCAAGTATATCTCTAAGAGGAAATGATACGATAAACATTGAAATAAATGAACCCTATAACGATCCTGGAGCTACAGCTTATGATCTAATTGATGGTGATATTACTGATCAATTAGAAATCAATAACGCTGTTGATAATACAAGTGTTGGTTTGTATACTGTCATGTATCAAATTCATGATCGGGCAGGTAATACTGCAAGCAAAGAGAGAACTGTCATTGTTGAGCCAGACATAATTACGCCAACTGTTCAAATTGAAACAGTTGGTGGCTACCTTCCTGGAAATGATTACATCATTTCGGTGGCAGTACGTTTTAAACAGGGGATTACTGCAATGGGTTATGAATGTGTATTGCCCGATAACTGGAGCTTTGATTCTGTTTGGGGAGTGCCTGTACCTAATGTAATAAAATTTGATGATAAAACACAAATACTTGGTTTTGCATGGTCCAAAGATATCAAGTCTTTGGATAAAATTTCTTTTTCATTTGCCGTGCATGTTCCTGTAGATGCGACAAATCATAATACAATATCTGCTAATATTCTTTATCGATACACAGACCAAGCAGAAAAAAAGATCAATGCATCCTTTAATATTGAAGAGCAAAGTGTTGTGGCCAAGCATTCAAGTGGTGAAGTCTATTTACCTGAAAAACCGGTTTCTGTGGATGTTGATATTCATTTAGACAAAGTAACTGATGATTTCAATGCATTTTCAGCAATCGGTTTGGTCGTTTATATTCCTGATAACTGGACATATGATGGCGCAGATGGAAATGGTGCACCACTTTCTTCTATTTCTGGTATTGCTCCAGAAATAGGTGCCTCTGGAATACTTCAGTTCGCCTGGTTCAATATCACTGATAACAGTATCATATTTACTTATGATCTCATTCCGCCACCTGGGGCAACGGATCCGGCAACAATTACTGCTGCAGTAAAGTATCGCTTTGCAAATGGATTGGAACGTTCTGTGTCGTTAATTCCTAATGAATTAAAATTCGAACCGGCAATGTTGTCAATCAATCATTACTGTGACCCTTTATATATTCCTGGACTTCAGCAGACAGTTAATACAGAAATAACATATAATGGAACTTCAGAAACCCTTTCAAATATGAAGTTAACTGTCAATTTACCAGATGGTTGGTATTTGACAAATATTAGTGGTACAGAGGCACCTGTCATTGAAGGTGAAACAACACTGAGATGGCAAAATATACCTTCGGATCCAATCATTTTTTCATATGATTTCAAACCTGATAATCAGTATGGCTCAGTAAATATTTCTGCGCAATTAAGCTATGAACGTTTCGGTGAGACATTTATTCAAAAAGCAAATCCAGACACAATTTCAATTACAAAGGGAACTTTAGTTGCCCGTCAATCAATGCTGCTTCCATCCATTGCAGGTACATATTTTTACACCCCTGGAAATACTGTTCAAATTGACAATAAGGTTTTTTTTACAGGCGATTATCAATCCCTTACTTATACAGTTACTAAACCAGAAAACTGGTCATATGCTGGATCAAATGTTGAAAACCAACTTACCAATCAACAAATAATTTTTGACTTGTCTGATTCTTTATCAAATCCAATAACTTTTTATTATCGATTATCTGTACCTTATACTGAAACAGGTAAACAAGTAATTTCAGCTTTAGTCACCTATGATGGAAATCAAAGTACACCCGTACATCCAAATCCAATGGTCGCATATGATAATCGGAGGCCTGAACCATCAATTCAACATGATCTTGGTTCAAGTACAGCGATTTCCCCTATGAATCTGACATTGCTTTTTACCAAACCTATTTTGGATCTGGAACGATCTGATTTCTCAGTTCAAAACGCAACATTTGATTCTTTGAAAAAAATCAATGATTACACGTTTCAATTGATACTATCACCGATTGAACAAGGAGATGTTGCTATTAGTTTGGGTGAAAACAAGGTAACAGATCACTATGGCAGAGGCAATACTGAATTGACAAAATTATCAATAGAATATGATTCCATTGCCCCTGATTTTTCAATAGCATCTTCTGTTTCCGATAACCAAACTACAAAGGCTTCAGAATTACCTGTGACGATCACATTCAACGAACCGATTCAGTTTTTTTCTGAAGAATCTGTGTCAATTACAAATGGTTCTATCAAAGATGGCTCACTTAATGGAAGCGATTTAAAATATGCATTTATCATTATCCCAGATAACCAGGGTGAAGTTATCATGTCAATCAACAAAGGAATAATAACTGATGCAGCTGGAAATATAAATCAAACCCAAAAATCACTTTCTTTTGTATATGATTCTATCAGCCCGACGATAACTTTGACAATAGAACCTGATTCACATTCATTAACATTGACCCGTGAAATCAAATTGGGTGTTCACATAGATGAAGAAACTGATGATTTATTAGAAGACAGTATTCTAATAACAAATGGAGCGCTTTCACATAGCCTGACAAAAACAACTCAAACAAGCTATGAGGCCATTATATCACCAAAATCGTGTGGATATATGACAATACAAATACCAGCGGAAGTTGTTTCTGATGAAGCAGGAAATATGAATCTTGCATCAAATAGTATTCAATTGACATTTAATTGCAAAAGATTTTGTGGTCAAGTGACGACGAAAGAAGATAACAAAGCATTAAAAGACGTAGATGTCAGCCTTATATTTCCAGAAAATCTTGAATTTAAAAGTTCAAAATCTGATGCTTATGGAAATTATACAATAATTGCACCAGCTCCTGAACCAATAACATACTATTTTACCCTTAATAAAACAGGTTATATATTTGAAGCTGATAACAATAGAAATTCTTTTATTGCAGGTCAATCAGATGAGTTTGAAATAAGTTTACCAGGGCAAACGATGAGGCTAATTTCTGGTATGGGATTTGATTACACAGTTTCAGGTACAGTTCTGGCAGATGGAAAACCAATTGCCTTAGTACAAAAAAATCCAGTGGCAAAAGTCTATACGATTCACCCTGATGCAACGGATTCAAAGTCAACAGTTGCGAATAATGATGGAAAATTTATTATTGGATTCAAGAATATGCCTTCACAACCATTTGAAATTGCTGCGTCTATGGGGAATTTTTATACTGAATATGTTTTCAACCCTTCAGGTTCAACACAAAATATTTCATTAGATATGTCTAAACTCACTTCAGAAACAGAAATTGAAGTAAATGTTTCAGCCAGTTTTGGGGCGGAATTGGAAGTTCAAACAGAGAGCGGAGAAGATGCTGCTAAAGTTGAAATTCAGCCAAATTCAATTGCAGAATCATCGAAGATCGAGATGAAAGTTCATAAAGCATTAGAGAATATGAAATCTGAATTGATTGAGGTTAATATCAAGAAGTTTGATAATACAAAGACTGACATTAAAACATTTGTTATTGTGCAAATAAGCATATCCGTTGATATTCAGGACATTATCGATGGAAAATATCATGTTCTTTTTGCTGATACTTACGATGACTTCGAATCAGGGAATGTATATTCTATTCCGAAACAGGATATCATGCCAATCATTCATTCCTCACAGAGATTTGTTAGATTCAAAGCACGACATTTCTCAGTATTTGGTGTTGGTCAACAACTGGCATTACTGGATTTACCGCGTCTTAAAGATGAAAATGCCGGTCAACGCCGCTGCTTCATCTCGACACTTCAATCTGTATCTTTCAACCCAGCCATAGCTTTCTTTATGTTGACTATTATTATTGGCCTTCTTCAGAGAAAAGTATCCCGCCAATAAAGAAGACTATTCCAGGCATGATTTGTTTTTTTCATGCCTGGAATAAAACTCACAATTTGGTATTGTTTAAGAACAGATCACTAGCTTTTTTCCTTGACAATACAAGAAAAATAGTTAAATATCAGCACTTGTCATAAATCGAACATCCTAATAACAGGTCTAATATGAAAAATTTATCTAAAAAACAATACTATCTCTCTTTAGTGCTTATCCTGCTTAGCTTTTCATTGGTTAAAGCTGAAAATGATCCATATTATGTTGGTCTATCCATTGGACAGGCATTTGAGCAATTGGATGAAACAAAAGCATTAAATCATTTTAGGCGATTTACATCAATTGATTTTGACAATGCATTTGGTTTTCAATTACGCGCCGGATATATCAAAAATGATTTTTTTACAGGTGAAGTTCTATTTGAGTACATCTTCCCCTTTGAGTCAGACAGTGCCAATGAAAATGTTGAGATAGATGTTTTACATTTTGATATTCAATCTAAGCTCACATATCAACAGCCAGGTCCTATGGTTCCATATTTTTTGATTGGCATGGGTATCATTAATTCTCAAATGAAATCAGAGATAAAGTATGATAAAAGCATTATACACGAAAACGAATGGGGTTTTAGTACAAAACTTGGCGCAGGTTTTGATATATATATAACACCCAATATTTTTTCACATATTGAACTCTCCTGGACGAGTGGTTTGGGGAATGTTGACCATATTAGATATCCAGCACTTGTCTTTGGAGGAAATTATAGATTCCAGTAATCAACCAACAATTTTTAAGCGAATTAGAAGGGTATCTTGATATTATACCCACAAACGTTATGAATTTTACAAATCCCAGAAATTATTTGACAAGTTACCTATATGCAACTATCAAACAAAAAAATCAAACAAATTAAACGATTATCCGCAAATTATTCCAAGGATGAGATAGCGGATCAACTTATGATTCCTCTTACTGCAGTGAATCATGTTTTAAATAGCAATGGAAATCAACAACGAACATATGCATTTAACCAAAATGCTGCAATGTTTTTTGACTGGATTTTTCTCTTCATGAAGTTGGTATTTATTTGTGTGGCACCATTTTTTATCATCAATGGTATATATGATTTTGCCAATTTACCCCAGTCAATTTTTATTCGCATTGGGTCTTTGGTATTGATTATTCTATGGCTAATTAAGGAAACATTATATCGCCAAAGCAAACTATACTTATTGCCTATTCATATCCCATTAATATTGTTTTTAATCTGGTCTGCCATCACACTAAACTGGGCTGCCAATGTTTTTGAAGGGGTTGTTACCTTGCTAATGTGGGTTGGTCCATTTATGGCATTTCTGTTGTTTTTTCATAGTATGAAAAGTAAGCAGGAATGTATGTTAATTCTATATGCTGTATATATATCTGGTATTGCAGTTGCCTTGCTGGGTATTGGCCAGTTTTTATTTGGCGTAAAAATTGTCCCTCAGGTTGCAATACCATCAGCAACATTCGCAAACAAAAATATGGCAGCACATTACATGGTATTGACCATTCCATTAGGCATTGGATTTTTCCTTAGTAGTAAAAAACAATGGACAAACTATTTTTTTGGATTAACAACTTCATTGCTTGTCGTTTTTTTGTTTTATACTAAAGCCAGAGCGGGATGGCTGGCATTTTTTGTGGAAGTAGTTGTTTTTTCTATGATGTTGCTTTGGAATCGCCAGACTATTGCAAACCGAATTAATTTTGACAAACATAAAATTTTGGCCACAATTGTAGCATTGCTGTTGACTGTAGTTATGATTCATTTCAATTCACAAGGTTTTTCATGGACTCTGGCACAACAATGTCAACGGATTGTAAGAGATGCCAGCCAATTGTTTAATATTCAAAAAGCAGATGAATCATTAAAAATAGATGTTGTTGATGAGAATACAGAAAAAACTGACAATATTGATACAAAAGATTTGTTAGAAGTTGCTAAAACAAAAACCAAAGAAAAGGAATCATCTTTTGCTGGTCGATTTGCCATATTTCGAAATAGCTGGGAAATGATCAAAGATTATTTTATATTTGGTGTGGGATTGGGCAATCATAAAGTGTATTATCCGCTTTATTTCCGGAAAGTAGTTGTTGAACGTTGGTTTAGCGAGCAATTTCAGCTAACCAATGCACATAATGATTATATTCAAACTTGGTCTGAAACTGGTTCCATTGGCATGTTCTTTTTAATGGTCGGGGCAATAGGTACGATTTTCATGATTAAACGCATTCTTGAATACGAAAAAGAAAATCGTTTTATGATCATAGGCATTGCTGTGTGTATGGCTGGTCTTCTGATGAATGCTTTTTTTAGTTTTCCATTTCAGCGTGCTTTGCCGCCATTACTATTGATGATCTATCTCGCATCTATTGGTTTTTTTTATGTCCATTATACAAAACCTTCATATATTCAGTTTTCTCCAGTTTTTTCAATTATTCTTGTTTTTTTTATTTTTATTGGTGCAACACAATTGTATGGTCTAGAGAAAAAATGGTTGGAATGTGATCGCTTTTATCTCAGAATAACATCAGCAGAAAAAGCCAAAATGTGGCATGGAGTTATTCGTGAAGCTAATAATGCCATTTCACTAAATCCGCATCGACGCAAAATCTTGTCATACATGGGACGCGCATATATTGAGTCAGGAAATGCAAAAAAAGGAATTGAATCCTTAAAAAAAGTTATTGAAGTCTATCCATATCATATGAACGCCATGCTTAATCTCGGTGTTGCATATGGAAATGTCAACGATTATGAAAACGCTTTAAAAACATATCAAGGCGTTATTGATATTAAGCCAGACTATGCTAAAGTTCATAATAATGTGGCAAACATTTATATGAAACAAAAAAAACTGGATAAGGCGCTTCAGTCTTTTCGCCTGGCAGCAACATTTGATCCAAAAAATCCAGTTATCCACTTTAATGTGGGAATTGTTGCGCTGAATAAAAAATTGTATGAAGAAGCACGAGATGCCTTTCAAAAAGCCATCAATATACGCCCCAAATGGGCTATGGCTCATAAAAATTTGGGCGTTGTATTATATCAATACTTAAAGAAGCAACAAGAAGGCGTTGTTCATTTTCAAAAAGCGCTTGAATATGACCCAAACATTAAAGATCATAAACAAATGCAATTGATAATATCAAAGGTTAAAAGTTCAATTCAAAGACAAAAAGCAAATAAAGCGGCAGCCGCTAAAAAGCAACCAGATCCACAGAAAAAACAAAAACCTGATAAGACTTTAGAAAAAAAAGAAGTTAAAGATTCAGCAAAGGTAAACAAGTCTGACACCAAGGATAGCAAATCTGAATAGTAAGCAACAATAAATAAATACTTAGGAATGCTCGAAAAATTGAACGTTCAAAACTTTAGATTTGGACGCCAGCGATTCAAAAAGGGGAACTATTTTTTTTTTGACTATTCCTTATTTAATCCTTTACGATCTTTTTAAGAATTAAGATAATATCTGGAAGGCTGACGTTTCCATCCCGATTGAAATCACCATTCAAAACTTTGTGAAGGTTTTCATTGTAATAAACAACTTGCTTGCGTTGGCATAAATTCATTTCTCGAAGAACAGGAATATAACTATCAGCTTTGATGGAGACATTGAAAACCCCAAATGGTACATCCAAAGCGTAGTATCCACTGTTATCAGTATAAGTCATGTATTCTGTATCTATCAGTCGAATCAACGCGTGTGCGACAGGTTTGGAATGACTTCCATCGTTGGTTGCATTAGATTCTGATGTAATATAACCCGTCAGGGTAATTGAAGGAACGTTATTATCTATAAACTCAATGTATTTGCTAACACGTGTGTAAACACCATAATAGTCAGGGCGAGCACAGCCATGTCCCCAACTAACTATACCAGCAAGAATCCAACGGTTTAAGTAATGAATAATCAATGGCCCCCCACTGTCACCATAACAAGCATCTTTTCCACCTTCCGATTCACCCGCACATATTACATTTGATGTTATGTTAACATTGGTTGGATCTTTTTGAAATGCAATTTGACAGAGCTCATTCGAAACGATCGGGACTGTTACTTGTTGAAGCGTTATTGCAAAATTACCATACTCTGACAGTTGCCCCCAACCAATCACGATACCTGATGTGCCTTCTTCAATTGTAGGGGATATTGTTGATTCAATGACCGGGTATGGGGTGGCATTTTTTAGCTGGATTAATGCCAGATCATTATCCAAATTTACATTGTTAAACTCTGGGTGAAGAACATGCTTTCTTATCAAATAAATATCACCCTGATCTGAAGTTAAATCATGTACGCCAAGTGCCACCTCATATTCATTCGTTGATAATGATTGAACACAATGGGCAGAGGTTAATAACCATTGTCGATGAATTAAAACAGCACCACAAAAAATACCGGTTGCCAAATTAGGGCTATTCCTTTTTACCAGTGCCGCCATCCATGGCCAAAAAGCGCGTTTGACTTCATTTCCCCCAACGATTCTTTGTTGCTGGCAAGATTGCGAATATACAACCTCATAAGAAATAAAGCTGTTTATAATAATCAGGCTTATTGCAATGTAATAAATACGCATGTTTCGTAATAGATTTATTTTGATTCCTTCATATGTATTAAAAAGAGTTTACACTTTTTTGAAAGCGTGCTGAATTTTCAATCTTTAGAAACGCTCGCTGTGCGTCTCCGTGCGAGGAAATGTCAACCATATCCTTTAAAATTGTGAATCAAAAAAGTTAGCCCTTTTTCTGCTCTGCACATAAGACAAATTATTCTGAAAAAAAAGTTAACTGTAATATGCAGAAGGCATTTTTTTGTAACTCAATATATTTAATTATAACAAAAAAATACTTCAAAATCAATGTAAAGGAAGCGGCTTAAATTTTTTATTTATAAAGACTTATGGCACTGAATGTGCAAAAAAAGGGCTAATGACGAATTGATGAATAATCTGGATATTTGGAAACCCTTTCTTCCAACAATAAGACAACCAAATAAATTCGGTGTTATTTTCCAATTATCCTTAATGGAAATAAAGGCACATAAATTGTTTTATCAGGTGCCTCATAAAGGAGAAAATATCCATGCGTTTAGTTACCAGACCAGATTTTGATGGCCTTGCTTGTGCTGTTTTACTTGAAGAGCTTGGCATCGTTGATGATTATTTATTTATGCATCCTAAGGATATCCAGGATGGAAAACTCAGTTTGTCCAAAAATGATGTACTTGCAAATGTTCCATATAGTATAGGATGCGGATTGTGGTTTGATCATCATTCCACAGAGCTGGAACGATTACAGCTGAATAAAAAAGCAGGCTATGGAAGTCTTACTCGTGCCTATAGAGGATTTGCACGTCTTGCACCCAGTTGTGCAAGGGTAATCTATGATTATTATAATGGCCCGAAAGAACTTAAACACTTCGATGAAAGTGGATTAATGTGGGCAATTGATAAATATGATCCAGCTGATTTAACACAAAAAGAAATTTTAGAACCAGAAGATTGGATTCTTTTAGCATTCATAATTGATGTTCGGACTGGCCTTGGCAGATACAAAAAATTTAGAATTGACCATTTAGAATTACTTCAGGATACAATCAAGTACTGTCGTTCTATGTCTATTGAGGATATCCTGGCTATCCCCGATATTGTCGAGCGGACACAACTATATTTTCATCATCAAGAACAATACAAAAAAATTATTAAAAACCATAGTCGAACTGAAAAGAACGTAATTGTCATTGATTATCGTGATCAATCAGAAACCATCGTTGGAAATCGGTTTATTGAATATGCAATGTATCCGGATCAAAATGTTTCTGTAAAAGCGTTTTGGGGTTTAAACAGGCAAAACGTTGTGTTATCTGTTGGACATAGTATTATAAATAGGTCTTCTAAAAAAGATGTGGGGTCATTAATGCTGAAATATGGTGGAGGAGGACATTTTAAAGTAGGAACATGTCAAATTGAAACTGAAATGGCCGATAAAGTTATTAACGACATCATTTATAAATTGCAAGATTAATTCATCTATGCTATAGATTTTATGGACTTCATTTATTTTGGATTGCTAAAAAAATGTTCACTTCAAAATGAAGGAGGCTCTTTTTCCATTGAAAGTTCAAAGATGATCATAATAAATAAATGTAAAAAAAGAAAAGAGACATGCATATACAAAGAGATAATAACCTTGGAATCAATGGTTTTGGACGAATAGGCAAATTGACTGTCTGGCATCATATTGCCCGTAAGTATTTCAAAAAACTCATTGTAAATATTGGTAGAAACTCTGGAAATTCAATTGATGACATTGCACATTATTTGGAAAGAGATTCAACATATGGATCTCTTTCCGGCTATCTTTATGGCTTTCAAGCACCGGATAATATCCTTGAAGTTGATAAATCAAAGAATTGTATTATAGCTGACGGCCTTGAAATATTTTTTTTACAAAAAGACAGAAACCCTGCTGAAATAGAATGGTATAATCATGATGTAAAGATTGTTGTCGACACAACAGGACAATTTCTGGATCCAACGCTATCATCTGATTCCTCAAAAAATGTTATCCGAGGCCATATTGAGTCTGGCGCGTCTAAAATTATTGTTTCAGCCCCATTTAAAATAAAAGACAAAAGTAAACCCATGCCAGATGATTGTGTCACTACGGTTATGGGGATAAATGACAATGATTATGATCCACGCAAACACGCTATCATTTCAAATGCTTCATGCACAACCACTTGCCTGGCTCACATGATCAAGCCCCTAATTGAATTTTTTGGTGCACAAAAAATTCTTACAGCTTCAATGGCAACAATTCACGCTGCTACAGGTTCTCAACAGGTGCTGGATCGACTGCCCAAAGCAAATGCAAAAGACCTTCGAAAAAATCGAAGTGTTTTTAATAACATTATTTTGACAACAACAGGAGCTGCTCAAACACTCAATTTGGTTATACCAGAGATGAAAAATATTGGATTTATTGCCGAGTCTGTACGAGTTCCAAACGTTACCGGTTCATTGGTTATTCTTCTTGTCAATTTTCAAGAAGACCTGAAAGAAGGCAGCAATATCCGACGTGATATAATCAACCAGATATATCAACAGGCAGCAAAAAATGATCCCAGAAAATACATACAATACTCAGAGAAACAAAATGTTTCAATGGATATTGTTGGTCTACCAAGAGCAGCAACTGTAATAGAAGGTCATGAAACGCATACACGAACTGCAGAGGTAGCCATTGATCTAAATCAAGTGATAGGTCTTAAACAGGATATATTAAATCAGATAGAACAAAAAATGATTCGGATTCCAATCACTCAAACTATCGTATATGGTTGGTATGATAATGAACTTGGTAGTTATGTAAATATGTTAGGAGATCGAATAGTTTCTGTTGCAGAATCTATGGGATAGCCACAAGTTCCATTGTGACGAAAGAAAGAGCATTACTGTTTCTCAACAATGAAAGATTGGTCTTATTTATCCTTTATGGTGAGGATTATATTATATGATAATCAGTAGGAGCAAGTTTATTCGCATTTAGACTACGTGATTAACGAATAAGCCTCATTCAATCCTAAAACCATTCTTTGGGAAATATTTTCCTTTAACTTCATATTTTGGGAAAAAACTATCACGAAAATAATTAGAAATTTTTACCAGACATTTTTCCTGATATCCATAAATATCAAGTAATTCACACAATTTGAAAAAGGTTCTTAAGCATTTGGCATACAGATTGCTCAACATATGATTTTAATAAAGTCAGATGAACACATTATCTTCGTTATGAACTTTCATATCAGGACAAAAACTTTGAAGAATAGCAAAAAAATCAGTGAAGTTTATATTAGACGAAAAGGATAGTGTGACAAAAAACTAAGGATAAGAACTATGCAAGCATTTAATTTGGAACATTTATTGGCCGATGTAAGGACGCGAACATTCAATTCAACACAGAATCTAGCGTCATTTCAGCAATCAGAACCTAATACGTTATTCTCTATGCTGTTTGATCAAACCCTTCAATTGAATCGTAACGTAGAAGATAGTTTTTTCAATAATCCGATTCAAATCACAACAATGGACACACCGAATACTGATTATATAGATACTTTTCGAAAAGATTTAATGTCCACTGGTCTACCAATGGAAAGATTTTCTCTTTCATCCCAAGCGAAAAATGATATACAGCAGATCATGACAGGACAGGGATACCCTGAATCTGAGGTCAATAATTTTCTGGGCGACGTATTTCAAGAAAACGGGCCAGATACAATCAAGGTTTCAGATTTTATGAAAATGTATTCTGAGAAAAAATCTTCCCTTGAAAAAAATCAAAATGAACCATTTGTTGTGGCATCAGACATACCGGATGTTGAAAAAGGCTTAAAAGAATTTGGGCTGAGTGTCAATCAAGCAAAAGTGGCTATTGAAAATTCACGAACAGAATCTGGCGATTTAAATCTCAAACAACTTGCACAGGAGCTTGCATCAATTCCTAGTATTCCACTAAATTCAGACCGTCAGCTTTCTGAAGGTACACAGGTGGCAATCAACAAAATTTTTGCAAAGTTAGGTATCGAAATTTCTGATAAAAATGAGCCCTTGACCTTTACTCAATTTGTTTCAGTGATTAAGAATATCTCTTCATCTCAAAATTTGGGTCGTTTATCACAATCCAGAATGAAAACCCTTCTATCTAACTTGATGGCAAATATTCGTCAGACCACACAACGCCAAGACGTCTTCAATATTCGACAATTATATCAAAGTCAATTATATCAATTGCCCAATAATGAGTTGGATATTAAGGATCGACCTGCACTGGAAAACGCGCTCAGGAATATGGGGTTAAGTGCAGATGAGATTCAAAAAGTAATGTCCAAAGTTTTAAATGGATCAGATAAAATTAGTCTGGCCAATCTATTGGACGCTCTGAAAACTATCAAGCCAAAACTTGCAGAAAATCTTACAATAGAAAGCCTCACCAACAGTGTTTTGTTAGAAAAAAATATCTCAAAACTAAACCAAAGAATGACTGGAATGAAAGAGATGGGCCTTGATATCAATAAAGAGCTTCAAGGCGTATTACACAAATTGGGATTAACAGATGATGAAATTGAAAAAATTATTGCCAAATCTAGCCTTCCTTCTGGAAAAATTGATTTGGAAGTATTAATTGACAATTTAAAAAACGTGAGTCAGCAATCAAAGGTATTGCCTGAGTCCAAACTTACTACCACTGATCTGGAATCCATCCAAAAATTAATTGATCAGCTAAAAGGCTCAGAAAAGATTAATGTGACAGAATTGCTGGCCAGATTAGACAGCTCTGATTTGAAAGAACAAATTAAAAGCATATTGACCCAATTGGGTGTATCAACTGAAAATGTTCAAAGTATACTAAATAAAGCACAAGGTATTCAGGATAGCTTATCTGTACAACAGGTGATGGCTCAAATTTCAAATATTCTTGAAAAAACAGGTATCAAAACAAATGATCAACAAATTAAGGCCAGTCTACAAACAATAGAATCTTTACTTAGCCAGATTCAAGTGACTCAACAAACAATATCCAAAACTGATCTGGCTGATTTGAAAAACATGTTAAAACAGTTTGGCGCAAGTCAAAACATCTTGGATAAGGTTTTTCCACCCCAAACAGAAAAAACGTTGACGTTAGCGCAATTTGCTACAAATTTGAAAGATGTTGTACCGCAGTTAAATAAAGGCAAAACTATCAGTCTACCAGAAAACAGCAATATAAAAAATCTGCTTTCAAGTTTAGCTGGAAAAACAAATACTGACAATACGCCAAAAACATTAAATGCCTTTGTTCGTCAACTGGAGACCATTCCCAGACAGTTGAATACTAATATTGCCTTGCAAGGCAAACCGATAACAATACCATCTGACTATATCAATGATTTGAAATCGATACTAAAAGATCTCGGCTTTCAGTCGGGTAAAATTAGTAACATCATTCCGAAATCAACACAGGAAATACCTGTTCAAACGTTATTGTCCAAACTAAGGCCAACGATTGAACAAGCAAAAGTGCCTTCAGATCAACTAAAAGAAGGGTTTGCCAGGTTAGATCGATTGATGGCCTTAATACAGTCAAAAGGGAAAAATGATGCTGCTTTTCAACTGCCTTTGGATAAACAAAAATTAGTTGCAGATTCACTAAGTAAGCTCATCAGTGGGCAAACAAATACACAATCAGCCATCGGTTCAAAACAAATTTCATTACTTGAACAACTTTTGGTCTCATATGGTTTAACACAAAAAGATGCACAAAAACTGGTTGCACAAGCTAAAAATGAAAATGGGGATGTGTTGCTGACAAAGCTAAGTGATGTGCTTCAATCCTTTCAAAGTAGTAGAGCAGATAATTTGCAAATCAAATCCTTTGTAGATCATATTGATGCATATCTGGCATTGATGGATAAACAGTCTTTAAATAAACATTTGAACAAGCGAGAAAAATCACTGAGCCAACATTTTTTCAAGAACATGAATGAAGATAAGTCATTGGATATCAAATCAAATTCTCAAAAATCAGCAAAACTAGTTGAGGCCAACCAACAGGGGCGTATGGCGAGAATAGTAGCACAAAGCCAGGCAAATTCTGCTGAAACGACAACCATTGCCAGTCAAGTAGATGATAACAATGCCTTTATGTCTTTTCTAAAACAAGAAGCAACCACTACACAATCCACAAAATTCCAAACTGCTCAGAAAATGCCTGAGCGACCTGTACCATATTATATGAACCAGCAAATTGGAAGACAATTGGCCAGTGCCATACGAAATAATGAAAACCATGTAAGAATTCAATTAAGGCCACCCCATTTGGGCACAGTCCGATTGGATCTTGAGGTTCAGAACAATATTTTGAAAGTGGGCATGGCAACAGATAATCAGCTAACTAGAGATATACTGGTTTCTCATGTTAATGAATTAAAAGATGCGTTAACTGAGCAAGGTATTGTTATTGATGACGTAGATATTCAAATCAACTATGATTTAGGTCAGTCACTGGCAAAGGATCAAGGCGAAATCAATGAGAGAAGACGTTTTTTTCAGCTCAATGACAAAGATAGTGAATCAGAAGATGATCCAGATGCACTCGTCCAAGAGGAAACCAGACGACCAATTATCTATGGCGACTCGTCATTAAGTTTGATCGTTTAGACAAAATTGAAACATTCGCCTTGTTTTAGGTAAAATTCTTTAAACAAGGCAACTCAAAGGAGAAAATATATGTCATCCATCGCAGAAATTATTGCAAATAATCGCAATATAGATGCTACGCCTAAATCAGAAGCTGAAAAGTCGGCTGAAATGAATAAAGAACAGTTTTTGCAGTTACTTGTCGCTCAGCTTCAAAATCAAGACCCTTTAAATCCAATGGAAAGCACTGAGTTTACATCGCAATTGGCCCAGTTTTCAAGTCTTGAACAAATGATTGATGTTAACAAAAATCTGGTTGAAATCAAATCTGAGGTCTCAGCCGATGAGCACGGAGATCCAATCAATTATATTGGTAAACAAATCAAAGCGGATGACAACTCTATTATTCGTAAGGATGGCAGTAATCTGACTGGTAGTTTCAAGCTAGATGAAGGAGCCAATATCACCATTGCTATATATGACAAGTATGGAAAAGAAATCAGAACAATCAACGCAGGCTGGAAAGATCCTGGTGAGTATCCTGTTGAATGGGAAGGCAAAGACAATCTTGGGTTTGATGTTAATGATGGTAATTATTCATTTGAAGTTTTTGCACAGAATCAGTTTGGTAATTACATTCAAACTGAGACTTTCAGTTCAGGTGAGGTTACAGGTGTGACACTTGCAAATGGTTTGTCGTATCTGTTATTAGGTGATAAGAAAGTGGCATTGGCAAATGTGCTTGAAGTGAAAAAAGTTGATGTATCTGGTGAGTAATACGCCTATTTATCCTTATAGAAATAAATAACACAGAATTAATTTGAATAATGCAGAAATAATTATTAAATTTAAATATAAATTTACTAAAACTAATTACGCATTACGAATGACGACTTGCTTAAACCAATTCCTTATTCGTAATGCGTAATTCCCCATTTTTTTTTAGGAGGCAAAAATGTCAATTTATAGTTCATTGTACGCAGGTGTCAGCGGATTAACAGCATTGGGCAACTCCATGTCAGTAATCGGCGACAACATTGCAAATGTAAATACAACAGGGTTTAAAGGAAGTCGTGCGACATTCCAGGATATCCTTAACACTACAGTTACTACCGGTAACGGCACTACACAGGTGGGGCAGGGAACTGTTCTTTCAGATGTATCAAGCGCCTTCTCTCAGTCAGGTTTTGAAACAACCGATTCCATTACCGATATTGCGATTGATGGGGAGGGATTTTTTGTTTTGTCACCTGATGGTTCTGAACAAAAGTTTTATTCAAGATCTGGTGCGTTTACAGTCAATGAAACCAATTCATTGGTAAATTCAGCTGGAATGATCGTACAAGGGTATCAACTGGATGCTGAAAGTGGTGCACGAGTAGGCACATACGGCGATATTCTCTTAGATTCAACCATTGCCCCCCCAATTAAGACAACACAAGTAAGCCTGTTAACAAATTTGGATAGCACTGAAACAAAAAGTGCAAATGCCAATGAACTCTTTGCAAGATGGGATGCAACTGACACAGCGGCAGATGCCACTGATGCAACAAAAGATGGTAAAATTATTGCAGAAACAGATTATTCACATTCTGCAACCATAAAAGTGTACGATGTACAAGGCAATTCACATGATGTCACAATCTACTTTGATAAAGCATTTGATGGAACTGCAAATAAATGGGATTTTATCGTAACGACAAACCCTGAAGAAGATGCTGCGAAATCTCCAAATGGTGTTGTTACAGATACTACATCTGGTTTACTCTCATGGGGCTTCATCCAGTTTGATTCCGAGGGAAAAATTTCTGATATCCAAATGGGCGATGGAGGACCGGCTGCAATTGAAGGTTCTGCTGAGTATCTATCATTCTCTGCAGATTTTCTTGATGATGCAACCGAAAATCCAATGAGTATTGAGTTGGATTTTGGTGCTAAATGGAATGGCACCACATGGGTAAGTGACACATTGGCTACAACGCAGTATGCATCAACATCAGTAAATATGTTTCAGTCGGCAAATGGTTTTGCTCGGGGTGAAATTCAAGATATGACAATCAGCAAAGATGGCACAATTAGAGGCATATACAGTAATGGAAAAACGATTCCGCTTTATCAGATTTGTCTTGCACGATTTAACAACAATCAAGGACTGGATAAACTTGGAGGTAGTTTGTTCAGAGACACTGTTGAAAGTGGACCACCTGCAATCAATCCGCCACAAACCAATGGTTTAGGTCAGCTTATTTCCAGTTCTCTTGAACAATCAACTGTTGATATCGCAGTAGAATTTGTCAAAATGATCACCACACAACGTGGTTATCAAGCCAACTCTAAGACGATTCTTACCACAGACCAAATGATTCAGACTGTTGTTAATTTGAAACGTTAATGATGCATAATTGTTGTGTTTTTATTGAGACCAAAGTCTGGTATACTAAAAAAGTAATACCGCACTTTGGTCTTGTATTTTCTGAAAGATTCAAATATACAACATTTAAATAAGATTATTTAGATCATCATCAAAAAAGTAGCTATGTTCTTTCAGCTTTGTTTTTTCTTGGCAATCAGTCTATAGCCGTCAGGCTAATGTAAATATAGTTTTGAACACGTGTAGTGTAAGGGAAAAACATATGTTCTCCCTCCGAGCAAGAATCAAAAACGCGCCTATACCGAAAACAATATATTTGATTCCGAACATAGGTTTGATTTCGGTTTTTGTCTGGAGGGCGAATATAAGGTTCGCCCCTGCACTGCACGATAATATAAAAAAAATTGCATTAGCCTGCCAATGGGTTTTAATGTTTTGATCTATCAAGGTAATAAATATGCCAGAAAAAACCAAAGTTGTACGATCATATTAAATTTCCAGAACAAAACTTAGAAAAAAAAATTAAATCAAAGTATCCAAATAATATTTCGTCCAACAATAAAAGACAAGTTATGAATTTTCTAATTCAAAAGTTTATGCATTTTGCATAATAAACGATAATTGTATTAAAACTCCCACAACAGTGGGAAATAAATTCATATCCCCAAATAATTGGAGGCCCAAAATGAATTCCAAACAAATAGTCTTATTAATTTTTTTCATTTTATCTATCAATATTGTAATGAGTGGTACAAGTATTGCCGTTGATGTCGCTATGCCTGACTATACAATTTTGAGTTTGACGCCAGATACATACACTCAGATGCAGGGTAAAAACATTGTTTTAACCACAGTTGTAAAAAACAAGGGGCCAGGTCGTACATTACGAAATTCATCCCTTGTATGGTTGGTCTGTACAGATCAATGTGGATTGGAAGACAATTGGTCTATCGCAGAAACAGATACCATTTCAGGATTAGATGTTGGCCAGGAGGAGATAGAAACATATACACATGAAGTGACCTTCGGTTCTACAGAATTTAAAGTTCATTGTGACTACGATGAAAACAATAATTTTGGAGTAATTATTGAAACGAATGAGGATGAAAACTATAATAAAGATACAGATAACAACATCTCAGATACAATTATAATTGAAACGAAAAAACCTGATTTAGCCATTACAATAGACCCTGAGGGTGAATACGAAACTCAGCCTTTGATATGGTGCTCACCCAAATATCCTTTGGAAGGTCAGGAAGTCACTTTTTATGCCGGTATAACAAATAGAGGTTTTGGTGGAACAATTGAGGACTTTGATGTTGAGTTTAAAGTGTATCGTGAAGGAAATCCTTATAATTCTGTTAGCCTTGGAAAGCAAACTTACAAGGATGGTATTCCTCTCGGTCCAATGCTTGAAAACGAGAATTTTTGCTATGTTTCTTCCAAAGATACATGGCCTGCTGAACCTGGAAAACATTCGATCGAAGCAATTGTCAATGGCGATGGGAATGTAAGTGAAAATTCAGTGTTTGTAAATAATGCTCAAATTCAAATTGATCAAATACATCCATCTAATTTGAGAATCAGTAATATCTGGTGGGTTCCCCAAGTTCCAAAAGATGGTGAGGAAGTCAGCTTTTATGCAAGCATTGAAAATTTGGGATCAGGTGGTTCCATATTAGAGTTTGATGTCGATTTTATATTAAAAGAAAGAGATAACGAAGGTGAAACTGGTATCATCAAACCGGTCGAATTAGGTACCGCTACAGTAAAAGATCAAATTCTTCCTGCACAAAAAAATCCCATTAAATCTGGCGATTTTGAAGCATCATATCTAAGTCAAACAAATTGGCAAGTAATCAAAGGAAGTGTTTCCATTGAGAGCCATTGCGCTGAGGATGATAGCTTGTGCCATACAAAATTACAGAATTCCAATTTAAAATATGTACGACTATCAGGTGCCAATTCAATTATTCGTTCAAAGGAGCCTATTATAGTAGATAATGAAACACTGGTTTTTCGAGCTAAATCTTCAGGCTCTGGCAAAAGATGGTTGTCGCTTTGTAAGCCAGACACAGATTGCTTGGGATCAAACCAGTTGATCACTCAGGAAATTGAAACATCGAAAGATAACTGGCAAGCTTATGTTATGAATGTGAGTAAATTAATTGGCGAAACAGTTGGATGTGAACTTAGAACTGGCACATCAACAAATACTATACTTAAAGTGGATGATATTCGCATGTCTACTGATGATGCGAGTGGAATACCTGTGATGGTTTCCATACCAATTAGTGATGTTTGGGAATGCTATCCTTTCAGTGCTGATATTTCTTTTTCTCCAGGTAGCTTTGAAATTGAGGCAAAATTGTCAGAGAACAATACCCTGGTTGATTCAGATATGACAAATCAAAATCATACTGAAAGCATGCAAGATCAGTCACCATGGATTGAACCGGCAGATTACGATTTTGTGTCGTTAAATGTCAGTCCCCCAAAACAGTTTATCGGTAAAACATTTTTGTACGAGGTTGTAATAAAGAATTATGGAGGGCCTACAATTGTTGATGCCAATATGAATTGGTATTTGAGTGAAAAAGAAAATCAGTTTGGTAACTCCTTAGAAACAGACGAAATCCCAGGACTGGGAAAGAATAAAACCCATGTCCATACATTTGAATTACCTGTTGTCAGTGGCAATATCAATATTCATGCCTTTATTAATGACGATTTGTTGTTAAAGGAAACCAATAGCTGGGCTCAAGATGATATACGTTATAACCGAGCATCAGACATTCGTTTTGTCAATGATGTCGATTTGAGTGTCAAGAAAATTTGGTGGCGCGTTGAGAATCCACTTGAAAACCAAAATCTTTCTGAACCCCTTGAAGGTCAGAAAGTTCGATTTTATGCGCGAATTGATAATATTGCGCATGGTGGTGCTGTGACTGATTTTGATGTTCAATTCATTGTTGACGAGGGGCAGTTTGAAGAAGTTGATCTTAAAACAACAACCATAAAGGATGATATTCTGTTTGGAAGGCTTGGGTGGGATTCTCAGGCAGGATTTACAAATGCTGGATTCGAAGGCAACTGTGATGGGTCGGATGACAAATTATGTGGCTGGACCATTGAAAGAGGAAGTGTCTCCGCTGAAAGTTATTGCGGTATTGATGATACTCAATGTATTTGCAGCCGTTTAGATGACAATAATATTAATGTTAATGCTGCCTGCAATCCAAATACAATAAAAGGAAATTTGCATTATGCACGTCTGTATGGCGGGGGAACAGTTTTTAGTTCGGGTACCTTTTATGTAAATGGTGATATTATTGAGTTTAAAGCTCAGGTGACTGGATCTGGTACGAAAAAATTACGTCTGTGCGAGGAAAATAATCCAACGCATTGCAAGGAAGAAACCTATAGTGATAAATCTTTTTGGAATGCTTACGTCTTGGATGTCAGTGAATTCATTGGCAAACCTGTAACGATTGAATTGAGTATTGAAGGCTCAGGCAATATGGAATTTTGGGTAGATGATTTCAGAATGGATGTAAGTTCCGATAACGATGTCTTTGTTACAACTGCTGAATCAAAAAATACATGGGCTGCAACAACCGGCAGTCATGAAATATCTGTAAAAGCGGATATTAAAAATGTATTGACCGAGCCCGATGATTATGATCCCAACAATCCATCAACAAATACCAATAATGTAAAACGAACCATCATCACAAAAGTGAACCAGACAGACTATTGGATAAAACAACCGGCTGATTCCGAGGTGCAGCGAAAACAGATTGAGGGACGACCGGTTCACGTTATGGCTGAAATAGTAAATATTGGCAGTGGCACTTCTCTTGAAACAGATTTGTACTGGTACACCTGTCTGGATACAGATAATCCTTCATGCGCAGACCAGGATAACTGGAAAAACACATGGGGAAATCCCACAACAAAAGTAACTGTTCCAGCCTTAGCAAATGGCCAATCTTTCACTTCAGTATTTACCTACACAGCTCAATATGGAAAAACATACATTATTGCTGAGGTGAATCCAGAACTGAATGTGAGTGAGACATACGTTAACAACAATACCGTCTTTTATGAAGCCGACACTGAAGTAAATAAACCTAAACTGGCTGTTCAGGCAATTTGGTGGCTGCCGGAACAACCCAATGATGGTGAAGAAGTTACCTTTTATGCGGCTATAGAGAATGTGTGGAGTTTTGATACCGGCGGTACACTTGAAGATTTTGAAGTCAGTTTTTCTGTAATGGATCAAACAGACCCAGCTCAAATTGAAGAACTCGGCACTACGAAAATTAAAGATGATATTCCTATGGCTGATCGAAGAATAATTGATGAATTCAATTTAGAAGATAACCAAGGCGTTTTTGCTACTGGCATAAATGAAGTAAAGAATTTAGCTCCCTGGAAACGTTTATCAGGTGGTTTTTCATTAATAGATCGCTGTGAACAACAAGGAACAACATGTAAGGAAAATATCTCCAATCGATATTATGTAAGATTATATGGCGAAAACACATTGCTCAGGTCCAGCGTTTTTGATCTTGTAAACGATATAATTATTTTTTCAGGTTATACAAATGGTTCAGGGACTAAAACAATAAAAATCAAAAAAATGCTATATAGCGTACCTCATGAATTAGATCCAGAAATTTATTCTTATGATTACACTGAAAAGCAAACCTGGCGTGCGAATTTGATAAAAATAGAACCAGGTCATACCAATGAAAAAGTTTATATTGAAGCACTTACACGAGATGCTGCAAATGCTGAATTTGTCATTGATGACTTTCGAATGGCACCACCCAGTACTGACAATGTTTTTGTAACAATTGCTGAATCCAGTAAAGTATGGACTGCACAGCCTGGTTCGTTTGATATTTCTGTTGCGGTATCTGTTGATGGTGCTGGTGGCTCTGGATTGAAGAAAGAATTGCTTAGTAATGATCCGAATGACACTACTTTTATTAAAAAAGCAGACTATATTGTTAGAGGGCCGATACTCGATCTTGAAATGCAAGTTAAAGGCAAAGACATTCAAGCGACAGCTTATATTGAAAATGTTGGCGACACGACACTGGTTGAATCAGAAATTCAATGGGAAATTCAATGGGAAAATGGCAGTAAGACCGCCACGGAAAAAATTGAAGGTATTCCTGCTGACAAGACCTATACTTCAACGTTTACTTTTACACCAGAGTATGGTCCTAACATTATCAAGGTATCAGCTGATGCAACAAATACAATCATTGAAGTCAATGATGAAAATAATAAAAACGAGGTATCCATTAACCTTGAAAAACCCGAATTGAAAATAGGATCAATCTGGTGGTCGCCAGCTTCTCCCAGAGACGGCGAAGAAGTTACTTTCTTTGCAAGAATTGACAATGTTGGTAAGGGGGGCTCAAGCGAAGACCTTGAAGTTCGTTTTTTGGTCAGTCAAGGGCAAAATGGTAAACAAAGTGAAATATCAAAAGAAAAAGTTTCAGCAGATGTACCTTTTGCGCTGGGCACAGCAGCCTTTGCAAATTCCGACTTTAGCGGTGAGGATAATTCTTTGTGTACAGGATTACCAGGCTGTGATTCCTCGGACACTTTAAAAAACTGGGATACGTATGGAGAAGTCTTTGCTGAAAGTAGATGTACCTTTGATGATGAACTATGTTCAGAAAAGATCACAGAAATGATTGACACACCGAATATGTATCAATGTGGCTATGAATCATATGCACGTCTTTACGGGAATACCACCCTTAGATCAACACAACCATTCAAAAAAATGGCGGTTAAATATATTTTATTCAAGGCATATGCTTCTGGCTCCGGAGATAAAAAAATTCAAGTTCTGGATAAATCATATACTTCTGTTATTGAATTGCCCATAACAGATAAATCCTGGGCAGCACAAATTATTGATGTCGCACCTTATAATCTTGATTTTAATACTCAAGACTATTATTTTAATGCTGTAATTGAAGGGGCTACCAATGCATCTCTAATGATTGATGATATTCGTCTTGTTTCAACTCCAGTAGATACGTGTCGGATTATGGTTGCCAAAGTTCAGGCATCAAAAAACTGGATCGCTCAACCGAAACTTTCTGATTCAGCAAATAATTATTATGTTCATGTTGAGGTAACAGATAGCACAAATTCGAAAGTTATTGACAGTAAAGAAATTGATCCAGTGAGCAAATCAGACTATCAAATTAAAAGCATTACACATGAACCACAAGAGCAAACAAAAGGTAAAACAGTTACTTTTTCTGCACTTCTCGAAAATACTGGTGCTGATACCCTTGTTGAGTCAGAATTGTCCTGGTTTACCTGTTATGCAAATTGTGATGATGATACCAATTGGAAAAAAATCTGGACTGAAGCACAAACCGAAACCGTTTCACCCCTAAAAGCTGATGCACAATATACATCAACCTTTGTTTTGACAACGGAATTTGGTACGAATTATGTTCGTGTTTTCTGCGATTCTGGCAATGTCATCGTTGAACCGGATGAAAACGTTAGCTTGTTCGTGTATAATAATATTAAAGATGATAGTATTGATATACTAAAACCGGATTTGCGTGTCAGCAAGATAGGGCATTATCCAAAAAAACCAATTGATGGAGAAAGTATCATTTTTTATGCCCAAATTGAAAATGTTTTTGATGGTGGAACCATTGATGAAATTGAGACAACATTTCTTGTTACTGATTCAAATGGTGTTGAAACAACCATTGAAGCTGAAAAATCAAGCAACGAGGTGATGTTTGCAAGGCGTCAATTGCTTTTTGACAATGCTGATTTTGAACTGGGGTCAATGACAAATTGGAAAGTAGAGGGCTCTGTTTTTATTGAAAAAGAATCATTGACAGAACAATATTATAAGATAGTAGCTTCCCTTTTTGATGCAAGAAATGATCAATACTTTGTTAAAATTATTGGAGATGGATCTAAATTACTGTCATCACCCTTTACAATTAATGCACAAAGTATCATTTTTAAAGGCCAGACTTCTGGTGCCGGAACCAAGCAGGTATTAATTCGAAAATGTTCTTCAACAGAATGCACACCCTATGCAAATGATGCTATATTGGACACTCAGAATTTCACAGAAAGTAGTCCCTGGCGAAATTGTATTTTGGATGTTTCAGAGTTTCACAATCAATATGTCTATCTTGAACTAAAAACATCAGAATCAGATAAAAGTGAGTTCTGGGTTGATGATTTTCGGATGAAATCTGGGACGGACTATACATATGTGAGCACAGTTCAATCAAAAAGTGGTTGGACAGCATTTCCGGGAAACCATACACTTAGAGCGACAGTAGATAGCAAACAAGCCATTCCTGAAAATGAAGAAACCAACAACAATTTCCTTGAAGGAGATTTCTTTTTGAGTAATGCAGTGGATTATTCCGTTACATCAATGATATATACACCTGAAGAGCAAATTCAGGGTAAAGAAATTGCATTTACAGCCCTCATTCAAAATATCAGAAAACAAGAGGAATATAGTACGAAACTTGAATCCGAATTGCAGTGGTCTGTTTGTCAGGGTGAAGTAAAAACATGTGATCACCAGAATAAATGGGTTGTTCAATCTAAGGAAAAGGTTCCTGGCTTAGCTGCAGGTGAGATTTATACCTCAACTTTCAATATGGAGATCACCTATGAGGAAGATTTAAAATCTGTGGATAATTATTTGCTTCAGGTAAAAGTTGAGTGTGATGCAGGTAAAGTTCTTGCTGAGGATAACGATGAACCAGGCGCTGAAGATAACAACAAAGCCATCCAGCATATCGTAGTATATCATCCTGATCTTAAGGTTGGAGATATCTGGTGGATTCCAAAAAATCCTGTTTATGGTGAAGAAGTCACATTTTATGCCCGAATTGACAATATGGGGAGTGGTGGATCAATACAAGATTTTGAGGTTAATTTTACTGTCGACTATTTGAATACAGAGAAAGCAATTAGTTTAGGAGAAACCAAAGTTTCAACGGAAATTCCTTTTGCTCTAAGAGCGCCTTTAGGAGACAATGCCAGTTTTGAGGGTGGGTTAAATCCATGGGTCATCAAATCAGGCAATGTTTATTGGGAATCTAAGTGTCCTGAAAATGATCTCGAATGCCCTGATGGCAATGCAAAAGATCGATATGGAGACTTGTATTATGCAAGTGTATACGGCAGAAATTCGATTTTTCAATCAGAAAAATTTACACCAAAAGGCAATAGCTTGTTATTTAGAGGTATGACAGATGGTTCCGGTACGAAGAAAATTATTATCTATGATGAATTTGACGTGAAACTAATTGAACGATCTTACACGGATAAATCACCCTGGCGAGCCTATGTCATTGATATTCAAAAAGATGACCAGGGAGAAACCATCCCATCAAACGAAAATTATCATCTATATATTGAGGTTCAGACCAGTGGTTCAGATAATGCAAAGTTTATGGTTGATGATTTTCGAATGTATGGTGATAGTAGTAAACATTCTGTCATTGGCTATGTTGAATCAAAAAATACATGGTCCGCGACTCCAGATATTCTGAATCAAGGTGTTCATACAATTACTGCAATTATTGATGAAAAAAATGATATAAAAGAGGTTGATGAGGATAATAATCAATTTTCAAAAGATCTCAAGCCTATTGGACGCCCCGATTATAAGGTAAAAATTACCGACTATTCTCCCAGAAAGCAAATTCAAGGTAGAATTATCAAATTAACAGCTGTTGTCGAAAATCCATTATCTACAACATTACTTGATTCTGAATTAAAATGGTCAACATGTCAGGGCAGCAAAGATACATGTCAGATTGGCAGTGATACAAATTGGACTGTTCAACAAACAAATAAAATGACTGGTGGTATTGCAGAAGGTCAGCAATTTACAGTGATTTATAATATGACAGTCCCCGCATATTTTGGAAAAAAACCGACCGACAACCCTGATGGTTATACGATCTATGTAAAAGTTAAAGCAGATGCGAACAATGATATTGATGAACAAGATGAACAAGATAATAAAAACGCCAATGAAGTTATTCAACAAATAGAAATAGACCATCCGGACCTTATTATTAATGATTTCTGGATGATTCCTGAAGTACCTGTTGATGGTGAGGAAGTCACATTCTATGCTCAGATTCAAAACCAGGGAAGTGGTGGAACACTTGCGGATTATGAAGTTAATTTCTATGAAGTAACAAAAGATTATTCTTCAGAGGAAGAAAAAACGATAGAGGAAGACCTGGGGTCCACCAAAATTCAAGATGATATTCCATTGGGGAATCGACTTCCCATTATAAGTTATGCTGTTAATTCCAAAACGATTACAAAAAATATTGGTGATTTCGAGAGCAATACCATTCTTTCCAGATCTGATTCATTGCCAGTAAGTGACTGGACGCGACAATCAGGGGAGGTTTATATAACCAATCATTTTCAAGAAAAAGTCTTGCCAGAAGACACCTCAATCGTGAACAACAAAAAATATCTTTATGTATCAGGTAATAGCGCTATTGCAATATCACCTCCTTTTGAATTGTGGGGCGATGCGATTATGTTTCGTCTACAAACAAATGGTTCTGGTAATAAAATATTGAGACTTCGTCCATTAAATGAGGGGCCTGGCATACCTGATCCATTAATAGAAAAAAACTATAATGATAAATCGCCTTGGCGGGCATATCTCCTTGATATTGAAAAATGGCATAAAATCATTGCCTATCTGGAAATTGAAACCAGTGGCGGGTTAATTCAAGTGGATGATTTTCGGATGAAAGAAACACCCGATTCAAATGGGACAATTTACGTTGCCACTGCTGTTAACTCAAAAAAATGGATGGCACGAAACGGCTCACTGATTAAGGTTGTTGTTGATTCGAAGAATAATATTTATGAAGATCTGAGAACGACTTACATTACAAAAAGAAGCGCTGGGAATTATTATTCTGAATTTTTATCTGGAAATAATGACTTGCGCCGTGGTGAAAGCAATAATATCTTTGAAAAGACAATTATTCTTGCCAAAGTGACGGATAAATTGGGCGATGTTGATGGCAATGGCAAGCGGGAGCTAACAGACTTGATAATTGCTGCTCAAATTGTAGCCAATTTCAATGTTTCACTGAATAATAGCGCATCTATGGAAAAAATTGATGTTGATAATGACAATCAAATTGGGTTGGCTGAAATTATTTATTTAATGGTTTTCATAGCAGGGAAATAAAAATGTTCATCAGTAGCAACAGATATCAAGTTTTTGATAAAACTCAAAAAAAATTACAGCATTTCAAATAAAATTGATGATAAAGCTTGATTGATTAAAAAAAATTTGATATTTGGAAACAACTTTAACATTCTGTTTTTAAGAAATATCTTCAGGGGAATACTATGGATATCGCAACGATTATCGGCATTGTTTCAGCCTTTGGCCTGGTCCTGTCAGCAATTATGCTGGGTGGACCACTATCAATTTTTATTAATATTCCATCTATTCTGATTGTTGTTTGCGGCACTTTTGGCGTAATCATGATCAATTATCCGCTAAAAGAGGTGATCAGCCTGATTTCAATTGCACAAAAGGTCATCTTTGCCACCGGTGCATCTGCCCAGGAGGTGATCAAGCAATTTGTTGAGTTTGCAACAAAAGCACGACGAGAGGGAATTCTATCATTGGAGGGTGATGTTGAGGGGGTCAGTGATGAATTCCTGAAAAAGGGAATTGGACTTGCAATTGATGGTCTTGAACCTGAGGCAATTCGAGAAATATTAGAATCTGAATTGGCTTCGTTGGAAAGTCGTCATAAAGCAGGGTCAGATATGTTTATTGCGATGGGAACCTTTGCACCGGCGATGGGGATGATCGGAACATTGATAGGCCTTGTACAGATGCTTCAAAATATGGATGACCCCAGTTCAATTGGGCCCGCTATGGCTGTTGCACTGTTAACAACTTTTTATGGTTCCGTTATGGCAAATATGATTTGTTTGCCATTTGCTGGAAAATTGAAAACTTACAGTGGTAAAGAAGTTACAGTGAGAGAAATTGTTATTGAAGGGGTAATTGGTTTGGCTAATGGTGAGAATCCGCGTATAGTTGAGCAGAAATTATCAGTGTATTTGCCACCTTCTGAACGAACATCATTCATTGAGTAAAATGAATGATGATATGCGTCTTTTTGTTGATAAATTTCTGTCAAACGATCACAAATGCATGAACTACCATTGTTTTTCCCAAATAATTTGTACTTTGACTTAATGATAAAGCAAAGAATAAGAATCATAACAGTAGCGCTTTTTCAACAATGATCATACAGGTAGCATAATATGGCCAAAAAAAAGAAAATACAGCCAGAACCAAATCTTGATGGGGTTGCTCGAGGATTATTGGTATCTTTATTTATTCTATTGCTGGCATTCTTTATCGTTCTTAATACGCTTGCAGATGAGGATGAAAAGCGAGCAAAAGCTGTTATGGGATCAGTTAAAGGCGCTTTTAGTTCTATATCAGGCGGCGGCTCATTAATTACAACGAGTAATACAGCACCCAGCTTATTTATCGATCCAATGACAACAGATACCAGCTTGCGAACACATAAAATTGTTGGACTTGATCAAAACGCTTCTGGTAAAGTTATGATTCGTGTAACTTCTGATGGGGTAATTATCAGCATGCTCTATGATTTAATATTTATTGAAGGTACTTATGAAATCAAACCATCATCAAAACCATTTTTAAATAATCTTTGTGAAATTTTAAAACAGGATGATCATTTAATTAAAATATCTGGGCATACAGATAGTCGGCCAGCATCAGAAAAAGCTGTAAGTTCCAATTGGGAACTGTCATCCTTAAAAGCATTAAAGCTATATCGGTATTTTGTTGAAGAAGGCAATATGAATCCCATGCGATTATCAACGTATGGTCGAGCTGAATATGATCCTATTGCAAGCAATGAAACACGACAAACGCGAGCAATGAATCGACGCCTGGATATTATGGTTGATCTCAGTCTGAGAGACAAAGTAAAAGCCCTGTATGAAAAAGAACCCTCTTCATTTTTTATGTTCAAACGATTTGTATTTGATATTTTTGGTGGATGACAGAAAATGGCTAAAGATAAACAAAAAGTACCGGATGAAGGAAATGATCCCACTGGTTGGATGGTTACATTTGGTGATTTATTAATGTTGCTATTGACTTTTTTTGTCATGCTGCTCACAATGCGTTCTATGGATACAGCAGCCATTAAAGCAATCTTTCAACCTGTTGGAAAAGGTGGTGGTATTGGGGCGCTCCTATTTCCAGAAGCAAAACAAACCTCGGGGATTCTTGAGGATAATGGGGCACAGGATGCAATGCTCATTGTCAGTTACGCAATGCTTCAAGAGCTCATGAATGAAGGGGAGGCCGCTGATGTTAATGATAAATGGGGATCTACAGAAGATAATTACGACTTGTATGAAAATCAGGAAGGTTATGTGATTGGCTTAAAAGCCGATGTTTTGTTTGAGTCCGGGCAGGCTGATTTGAAGCAATCCATGTATCCAACTCTTGATCGGATCGCATATATTTTGAATTCGGTTGCAAATGATATTCTGATAGTTGGGCATACAGATAAAATAACACCTGGGCGGAGCCGCTTTGCAAGTAATTGGGAATTATCTTTGTATCGCGCGTTAAATGTTCATGATTATTTTATTAATGTTAAGCACATGGATCCTACCCGATTTTCGACAGGTGGTGCGGGGTCAGTAAAGCCGCTCACATCTGGCGAAACATTTTACGAAAGACAAAAAAACAGACGTGTTGAAATTATCCTGAAAAGGCAAAAGTGAACATGAACAGATAAGTTTATATAACAACTTATTCATTGTGAAAGGAAATAAAAGATGGCAGAAGAAGAAACAGAAGAAACGACTGAGTCTGAGGACAGTTCATCCAGCGGCGGGTCGTCAAATAAATTGCTGATTATTATAATTGGAGTATTGGCTCTGTTGCTTTTAATTTCAGTAGGCATCATCGTATGGAAAGTTTTGTTAGCTGAACCTCCACCACCACAATTAAGTGAAGAAGAAAAACAAATCCAGGCAATTAAGGCATCAGAGGCTACAAAAGAAATCGTTGATGAGCAAAAAGAATTCTTTTTTTCAATGGCACCTTTTGTTGTGAATTTAGCCGACCAGGAATCAAAGCATTATTTGAAAGTGAATATTGAACTTGGTGTACGAAGAAAAGAGGTTTTAGATGAAATCGAACAGCGCAACCCTCAAGTTCGTGATATTATCCTTTTTGTTCTTATGAATAAGCGCTTTGAGGAAATTAATTCTCTGGCTGGAAAAAAGCAGCTTAAACATGAATTGATCAGCCGAATCAGCAATGTATTGCGAACAGGGACAATACAGACCATTTATTTGACTGATTTTATTGTTCAGTAAAATCACAATTTTTTTTATTATAAACCTACAAAATAAAAATGTGAGGTAAATATGGATTTAGATGAAACACTCGAAGGACAGGAAGTAGACGAAGAAGAACAACAAGAAGTTGACATTGATGATGAAGCTACTGGAAGTGGTGGGGATGATGATGAATGGACACGTGGTCTGGATTTCATTTTGGATATCCCATTAGAAGTCGTTGTTGAGTTGGGTCGAAGTCGAATTGTTATTAGTGAATTGCTGCAGATGTCTAAAGGTTCAATTGTGGAATTATCAAAACTTGCTGGTGAACCTATGGATATTTATGTAAACGGTAAGTTATTTGCCAGAGGTGAGGTGGTGGTTGTAAATGAGAAATTTGGGGTAAGATTGACTGATATTGTTAATCCCATAGATACAATGCCTGAAGTTGCTAAATAATGGAAATATGGTATACTGCCTGCAAAACTTTTGCCATGTTATGCGTAGTGTTAGGCTTTTTGCTGGCATTTCTATATGCACTCAAGCGATTGACACAAAAACAGGGGATTGATCAATGTCAAATAAAACTGATTTCATCGTTTAGCATTGCTCCAAGAAAACAAATTATGATACTTGATGTTTTTAAGGAGCGTTTGGTTTTGGGGGTTACTGCTGATCATATTAATTGTATTTCAAAATATCAATTATCAACGGATGAACATAATACAAATCTTTTGAAAGAAAAAAAACTGTTTAAAACTGACAAAGTTGAGGAACAAAAAACATTGGCAAACGACTTTAACTTGAGAAAATTAAATAATAACCCAAACAATATCTCTCAGGTGCAATCTGAAAAATGAACATCATCGGGAAATACGTATGGTTGATTATAACAATCATTTGCCTGTGCAGCCTTTCCAATGTGTTTGCAGCGAATACGATCCCTGTTCCATCCATTCAAATAGGAGTCACCCAAACAGATGATCCACAGCAAGTATCAATCTTGCTACAAATCATAGCACTTCTTACAATAATTGCACTTGCACCTAGCCTTTTAATTTTAGTAACATCTTTTGTTAGAGTTGCAGCATCTCTCTCTTTTTTACGACAGGCCATGGGAACTCATTCCATGCCGCCCAACCAGATTATTGTCGGTTTAGCTTTATTTTTGACTTTTTATATCATGATGCCTGTGTGGGAAAAAGTTAATAATAATGCACTTCAGCCGTATCTTCGAGAAGAAATCTCCACAGAAGTTGCTATTGCAAAAGCCATGGATCCTATCCGCGAGTTTATGTTTTCTCAAACAAGAAAAAAAGAGCTGGGACTGTTTTTAAAGATGTCCAATCATAATAAACCTTTTAACAAAGCTGATGTGCCAACAATGGTATTGATACCTGCTTTTGTTATTAGTGAACTAAAGACAGCATTCATAATCGGTTTTTTTATATACGTACCATTTTTGGTTATTGACATGGTTGTGGCCAGTGTTTTATTATCAATGGGGATGATGATGCTGCCACCAGTTATGGTTTCTTTGCCATTCAAATTAATGTTATTTGTTTTGGTTGATGGATGGAGCTTAATTGCACAATCTTTGGTGGATAGTTTTGTAACGCATTGATTTTCAAAAAGGATATAAACAATGACACCTGAATTTGTGATTGGTTTTGGTCAGGAAGCCGTCAAAATGGTCATACTAATAGCAGCACCTATGTTAGGTTTGGGGCTAATCGTAGGTATTATGATCAGTATTTTTCAAGCAGCCACGCAAATTCAAGAAATGACATTGACATTTGTTCCTAAAATTTTGGCAGTATTTCTTGGTTTAATGCTTTTTGCCCCCTGGATGCTGGAAAGACTTGTATCTTTTACCCGTTATTGTATTTCACAAATTCCATTATTCATTCGCTAAGGAGTTGATAAAACAATGGAAATATTGGGCCTTAGCGTTGACATGTTTAAATCTTTTTTACTGGTATTGCTTCGGGTCAGTGTCATTTTATTTATGATGCCCATATTTGGTGCAAAACGTGTCCCAAATAGTGTAAAAGCTGGTATTGCATTAGCTATTAGCATAGCCATATTACCTGTTGTATTACCCGACCCAAAATTGTTCCCGCAAACCGCCTGGCAGTTTGCATTTATCGTATTATGCGAAATCATTGTTGGTGTGATTCTTGGAATAATTGTCAATGTATTCTTTATGGGTATTCAAATGGCCGGCCAGATGGCTGGTTTACAGATGGGCTTTGCCATTGCTACAATTTTTGATCCCAACTCTGGTATTCAGTCTTCAATGGTGTCGCAATTGGGTTACTGGGTTGCACTTGTCGTCTTTCTGGTTTTGGATGGTCATCACTTGCTGATAATATCCATCAGAAACAGTTTTGACATAATTCAATTTGGTCAGGTATCTTTGCAGCAAAATTTATATAATCCTGTCCTTACGTTAGCATCAGAATTGTTTGTTATGGCTGTAAAAGTAGGAGCTCCAACCATTGCGGCCCTTATTTTCGTTGATGTTGGATTTGCTTTAACAGCGAAAGTATCACCTCAGATGAATATTCTGATAGTTGCGTTGCCTTTGAAAATTGCAGTTGGGCTTATGTTTTTTGGTGTTTCATTACAGTTGATATTGATCTATACGAAAGACTACTTAAGGACATTTATTCCTATGATGAATAATTTGATGCGAATGATGATTTGATCTAACAACTTTGGTTTTTCTAGACAATATTTTCGTTATGAAAAACCAGCTTTCAAAATAGTATTGGAGGCGCATGGCTGCTGAAACAGAAACCGGTGAGGAAAAAACCGAAGAACCAACTGGAAAGAGACGTGATAAAGCGCGTGAAGAAGGTCAGGTCGCAAAAAGTGTAGAAATTGGTAATGTTGCGGTTCTTTTATCCGGATTAGCAGCAATGTATATTTTTGGCACTTTTTTATTCGGGCGTCTTGAGTATTTTATCCATGATGCTTTTCAGATATGGGCCAACCCATCTTTTACTGATGCAGATTTTCTTGCTTTTGCAAAACGTTATATTGAAGACTATATAATTACGTTGCTTCCCATTTTTTTTCTTATTATAATGGTCACATTTATCGTACAGGCAATACAGGTAGGAGGGGTTAAAATAACATGGAAAGCGCTTCAACCCAAATTATCAAAATTTAATCCAATTACTGGACTAAAAAACCTGTTGTTTTCAGTAAGATCTGCAGTAGAGCTGTTAAAATCTATTGCAAAACTAACACTTGTCGGTTGGATTGCATATTTAGTAATCAGTGGTGAAATGCCATACTTGATCAACCTGGGCGACATGGAGATCAAGGCGATCTTTTTATATATATTATCTGTTATGTTTCGAATTTTTTTATGGACTAGCATGCTCATGATTTTGATTGCTATTATAGATTATTCATACCAAATCTATGAGCATGAAAAAAATCTAAAAATGACCAAACAAGAAGTTAAAGATGAATCAAAGCAGTCTGAAGGTGATCCACAGGTTAAATCAAGAATTAAAGGGCTTCAAAGAGAAATGGCCATGCGGCGAATGATGGAAGATGTACCTAAAGCTGATGTTATTGTGACGAACCCAATACATCTTGCCATTGCCCTGGGATATGACAACAAGACAATGAGCGCACCAACTGTTCTGGCGAAAGGTGCTGGTTTGGTCGCAGATAATATCAAAAAGAAAGCAAAGGAAAATGATATTCCTGTTGTTGAGAATATTGAATTAGCAAGAAACCTTTACAGGCTGGTTGAGATTGGTAGTGAAATACCTACAACTTTATATCAGGCGGTTGCCGAAGTCCTGGCTTATGTGTACCGTATTAAAGGTAAGGTCTGATATTTAAAAGCATGTAAAAAAAGTTGACATAACAAATCAAAGAAGTTACATTCGACCTGTTTCGTTTGATACTTTTTTTGGGGACATTGATATACAAACATTTGAGTGATTTTTTTTAAATTATTCAATTACTGAATTTATAATATTTAAACTTCTCAAGATATAAAAAAAACTGCATCAGGGCTAATAAAGATTATGATAGAAACATTGAAAAAAAAATACAATATAGACCTTGATATTGAAAATACCGTCATGATAATCGGCATGGTGGGCATACTCGTGATCATGATTATACCAATGCCCACTTTTGTGATGGATTTTATGTTATCAATTAGTATAACACTGTCGGTTATCGTAATGATAACATGCATGTATGTCCTAAAACCAACAGATTTTTTCATTTTTCCATCACTATTGCTGGTAATGACATTGTTCAGATTGTCATTAAATGTTGCAACAACTCGTTTGATTCTCCTCTATGCCGACGCTGGCCAGGTAATCACCGCATTTGGCGATTTTGTTGTTGGTGGAAATTATGTTGTCGGTTTAATTATTTTTATTATTCTGGTAGCGATTAACTTTATTGTTATAACCAAAGGTGCGACACGTATTGCTGAAGTTGCAGCCAGGTTTACACTCGATGGTATGCCAGGCAGACAGATGGCAATTGATGCAGATTTAAATGCCGGACTTATTGATGAACCCACTGCACGAAAAAGACGTGAAGATATTCAAAAAGAATCAGAATTTCATGGTGCAATGGATGGTGCCTCAAAATTTGTAAGAGGTGACGCAATTGCGGGTATTGTTATCACTTGTATCAATATTATCGGTGGTTTTATCATTGGTGTGCTTCAACAAGATATGACCGCTGCCGTTGCTGCTCAAACTTATACAATTTTGACTGTAGGAGATGGTCTTGTCTCTCAAATTCCCTCACTATTAATTTCAACTGCAACAGGTATATTAGTCAGTAGATCTGCTTCAAAAGATACTATGGGGATGGAGTTTAAACAACAATTATTTACAAACACCAGAGCTATATATATGGGAGCTGGCGTAATTTTTGTTTTTGGAATGATTCCAGGATTACCGCATGTACCTTTTCTTTCATTAGGAATGCTCCTGGCGGGCTGTGTATATTTACTGACGCATGAAGGCGCTGCAGATGAAGAAGCCAAGGCAGAGGAAATTGCTGCTGAAGAATCGGCAAAACAAGAAGCGGCTATAGCAGAAGAGGGGCCCGAAGCTGTTGAACATCTATTGTCAGTTGATCCCATGGAACTTGAAGTGGGTTATGGAATCATACCATTAGTCGATAAGGGGCAGGATGGAGAATTGCTGGATCGTATTCGGTCTATCAGACGGCAATTTGCAATTGAAATGGGTATGGTTATACCACCCATTCATATACGTGATAATCTAAAATTGAAACCAAGCGAATACCGCATAATGATTAAAAATTCTGAAGTGGGACGATTTGAACTGATGATGAATCATTTACTGGCTATGGATCCTGGAGATATTACAACAAAACTTGAAGGCATTGAAACGAAGGAACCTGCTTTTGATCTTCCCGCAATCTGGATACCATCTAACCAACGAGAAGAAGCCAAGTTTGCTGGCTATACAGTTGTTGATAATTCTTCAGTAATGGCAACACATATCACCAGTATTATTCGAATGCACGCAGATGAATTATTGGGTCGTCAAGATGTCCAACACTTATTGGACAATTTGAAAAAATCTTATCCAAAAGTAATCGAAGATCTTGATCCGCAGGTTCTTCCTTTGGGAATTATTCAAAAAGTATTACAGAATCTTGTTAAAGAAAGCGTGTCTATCCGAAACTTACTTACAATTATTGAGACTTTGATTGATTATGCAGGAATGACGCGTGATCCGGAACTGCTCACTGAATATGTTCGTCAAAAATTAGCACGTTCTATTGTTACACCGCATTTATCAGATGATGGCACATTGCCTGTGATTACAATGGCGCAAGACGTTGAAGAAGTTCTTTTAAACAGTATTCAACACACAGAGCATGGCTCTTACCTCAGTGTAGATCCAACAGTTGCCAATGCAATTATGGAATCCATAGGCAGAGAAACCGAAAATATTATGGCTATGGGATTCCAACCCATTGTACTTTGTTCACCAACCTTACGCAGGCATTTTAGAAAAATGGTAGAACAGTTTGCACCTTCGTTAATGGTCTTTTCACAGGCAGAGTTATTAAATAATATGCGTTTTAAGTCTCTTGGAAAGGTTCGGTTAAAGTATGAAGGTTAAAAAATTTCAAGAAAATACCATCACTGATGCAATGCGATTGGTTGGTAAAGAAATGGGGCCTGATGCTTTAATCTTATCCACTGAAAAAAAACATCGATTTACAGACGATAATCGCTATGTTGAATATTTTGAGATAACAGCCATGCCTAATTCTGACAAAGATTCAATTGACAGTGATATGGATAACGATCAATCATCTGATTCAATAAAAACCTTGAAGTCAGAGTTGATGAGTATCAAAGAAATGATGTTTATTCTGGATCGTTCAGGGATGTTATCAGATGCTTTTCGTTCAGTTCCAGCAGCAATAAATCTTTTTGGCAGACTGGTCAGATGTGGAATAAATGAATATCATGTCCGCAAATTTATGGAGAATTCCAAAATATTTCTAAAAGAGACAACCTCAGATGCAAAAGAAATTCGTAAAAGCGTTCTAAAGGAAATCCTGAAAGAAATTGAAGTTTGCAATCCTTTTGAAACGGATCAACAAGTTATTGCTGCCTTTATTGGATCTACTGGCGTTGGTAAAACGACCACAGTGGCTAAAATTGCTGCCAATGAATTTTTGATCAAAAAGAAAAAGGTTGGATTTATTTCTATTGACAACTATAGAATTGCAGCCTTAGATCAGCTAAAAACCTATGCCAGCATCTTGGGGATTCCCTGCGTACCAGCATTTAATCAAAAAGAGTTGGCTTTTGCATTGAACCGCATGAATGATAAAGATGTTATACTCATTGATACAGCCGGTCAAAGTCATTATGATTATGATCGAATACAAGAATTACAAAAACTAATTGCTAATCGTCCAATAACTAAACACTTGCTTATCAATGCCGGCACTCATGAAACAGAAATGACACGTGTTGCAAAAAATTTTAAAAAATTGGATTATAGTTCCTATATTTTTACAAAAGCTGATGAAACACAACAACGGGGTGTAATAATAAACCAATTGATTTCTGAAAAAATTCCAATATCGTTTATCACAACCGGTCAACGGGTACCAGAAGACATTATGACACCAACAAAAATGGATGTGCTTCGACTTATATTTTAGTAACTTCAGGAGAGTGAAGTGGATCAGGCAAGTGGTTTAAGAAATTTGATTCATAAGTATTCCCAGGATATTTGGGAGCTTAGACAATCTGACAGCAACCGTTCAAATGAATCAGGGCCCAGGATTATTGCTGTAACCAGTGGAAAAGGTGGTGTTGGCAAAACCAATATCGTTGGTAATCTTGCAATCGCTTTTAGTCTGTTAAATAAAAAAGTCATGATTTTTGATGGTGATCTTGGGCTTGCCAATATTGATGTTTTAATGGGGATTCGCTCAAAATCACATATTCAGCATGTTATTTCAGGACAAAAATCATTATCGGAAATTATTGAAACCGGTCCTGAAAATGTTAAAATCATTCCAGGCGGGTCAGGACTTCAAAAATTATCAAATTTATCTGAAGGGGAGCGACTGTTATTATTAAACGAATTTGATGCAATTGATCAGAATATCGATATTTTTTTAATTGACACAGGCGCAGGAATCAGTACCAATATAACATATTTAAACATGGCAGCAGAGGAGCGAATTGTTATATCAACTCCTGAACCAACATCAATAACTGATGCCTATGCCTTAATCAAAGTAATGTATCAAGAGCATGGCACAAAAGATTTTCAGTTATTGGTTAACATGGTAAAAAGCCAACGTGAAGCTGAAGCCGTGTACAATCATTTTAATATTAATTTGTCTCGTTATTTAAGAGACATTCAATTGGTCTATTTGGGATTTGTTTACAAAGATGAATATGTCCAAAAATCTGTAAGAAAACAAAAGCCGGTTATTTTGAGTTATCCCAAAAGTATGGCTGGAAAACAGTTCATTCAGTTGGCCAGAAAAATGCTGGATGAAACACAAGATAATTTAAAAAGTAACACCTTGAGTTTTTTTTGGAAAAAGCTTATATCGAATCTTCAATTATGAATAATGTATCCAACAAAAAATATGAAAAGGAAAAAAAGGAACCCGCCTTTTCAGAAGAAGAACGCGAAGAAATGGTTCGAACATATGCACCGCTGGTAAAGTATATTGCTAGCAGAATATCAATGCGCGTTCCTCCAAATGTTTCTTTGGATGACTTGATCAGTTGCGGCACTATGGGTTTGCTTGATGCAATCAGCAAGTTTGATCCAACTAAAAATGTAAAATTTAAAACTTACGCGGAAGTAAGAATAAGGGGTTCAATTTTGGATGGTTTGAGAAACCTGGATTGGATACCCCGTTCTGTCAGAAAAAAAATCCAAGAAATGGAACGATGCATACAAAAGGTTGAACGACAAATCGGCAGACCTGCTGAGGATGTTGAAATTGCACAAGAGCTTGAAATAAATATGGAAGATTATTATACGCTTCTCAACCAAGCGCGAAGTGTTGATTTGCTGAGTTTAGATGAAACTATCAAAGATCAAAGTTTTACTGATTCGAAAGAATCCTATGTTAATTTCATTCCCTCACATGTAACACCTCAAGATGAAACCCTGGTTGCTGAAACAAAACAAGTCGTTGCAGAGGGAATAAAAAAACTCTCTGAAAAAGAACAAAAAGTCATTGCTTTGTATTACCATGAAGGGCTAACATTAAAGGAAATTGGTGATGTTCTTGGATTGACAGAATCACGAATTTCTCAAATTCATACACAATGTGTGGTCAAGCTAAGGGTTAAACTAAAATCTTATTTCGAATAAATTGTAATGGAGTTAATAATGGTAGATCAAAAAAATACAAATGATTCCGATCCATATGTAGATCTTGATCCTGATTTAGAATCTTCAGTTGAAGTTGTTGAAAAGAATGACGAAGATTCTGACAATCAGGTGTCAATCAAGAAAATAATATTTTTGCTATTTTTATTTATAATTATCATTCTGGGTGGTCTCGTTGGTGCATATTATTTGTTTTATGGTGTTTCTTCTGAAATAGTTGCAGATAACTGGCATGCTCCCATTGTTTCGACAACAACATCCACATCGATTCCGGATCAGTCTAACGTTCAAATATCTTTGGAAGCAGCGATTCCAGCAAGCATGACACTAAGTAGTATGAGGCAGCAATCTCTAACCTCATCAGGCTTGCTAAACTCATTGACCAACTACAGTGCAAACAATGCACAGCCTTCTTTAACAACGAACATATCCCATACTCAGATTTCATTAACTACATTAACAACAAATGCCACGAGTGTTCAGGCTGTACTTACAGAACTAACGATGAATACAGTCAATATTGAGACTGCATTGACCGAGAATCAAGTCATTGTTCGAAAAACAATCATTAATCCGCTTGAACCATTAACTCCTAATTTAAGAAGTACGCCAGTTTTGTATCGCTATAGAATTGCAGGTGATATTGATAAATTAACAGAAACCGCTGATGACATTGCTTTAGAGTTACCTGATCAAATTACAGATACTACAGAAAAGAAATCCGAAATAGCGACATCTCTCACCAAAACTGACAAAAAAGAAAAACAGGAAGTGGCTCAAGCACCTCTCTCAAATAGAAGAAAGCCTATTGTTTATCGGGCAACGATTCCACTCATTCTTATGTATCCTGAACTGACTTTGAATTTTAACTCATTTATTTTGTTACTACCAGAGGCTGAATCAAAAACATATGTCGATATTAGTGTTTCTGTTAAAACATCAAACGAAAATGTTTTTAAGGAAATCCAGGATCGAAAAACATTTGTCCGAGGTGCCATTTATGGTATTTTGAAACGAGTATTTGAATCTAATGACGGAAAATTTATTTCAGGAGAAGAAATAAAGAAACGAATTATTAAAGATATCAACTATATACTAATAAATGGCACTGTTGATAAGATTTTTATTACCAATTATTTGACTATTTGATCCCAACTTGCTGCATTGATTTTCCTCAATATAAAAATTGGAGAGGTTCTACATGTCAGATCTTTCAAATTGGGTCGCCTCGTAGTTTTTTTTATTCACTAAATAGTATTATGACAAATATTCAACATTCTTTAATGAACAAGCCCACCCAGGCAAAATATGGCTGGGCTGGAAGAATTGCCCATATTAATCTAAGAACGAGAATGACGCATATTGAATATCCACCTCAATCTCTTTACGCAAAATGGATTGGTGGACGTGGCTTGGCAGGTTATTATTTAAAACCATTTATTACATATCCCTGGGATGCTCCCCAAATGCCTTTATGTCTGTTTACAGGCCCATTAACAGCAACCACTGCGCCGACTTCTGGAAGAATGACAATCATGTCGCGATCGCCTTTAACCGGTACGATCGGTGATAGCTCTGTAGGAGGTCGCTTTGCCAATCAACTGAAACGTGCTGGATTTGATGGTCTTGTTATTTCTGGAAAATCAGATGTATTGTGCGGAATTGAAATTACCGATCATGCGATCATGATTGTTTCAGCTAGGTCGATTGCCGGATGGACAACGTCTCAGGTATATGATCATGTTAAACAAAAAGGTGCTGTCGCCTGTATTGGACCGGCGGCTGAAAACAAGGTTCGATTCTCATGTATTATCGTGGATCACCATCATGCAGCCGGCAGAAATGGTTTGGGATTAATATTTTCCAGCAAGAATTTGAAATACATTACAGTGAATGGCACCCAGCGCACAAAAATTTATGATCATAAAAGACTGAAAAAAGCGCGTCAGGATGCACTTCGATTGACAGCAGCATCACCAATTATTTCTGGTGAGCAAGGATTTATGCACTATGGGACTGGCGCATTGTTTGACTTGATTCATGTTCGTAGAATGATGCCGACGCGTAATTTCAAAAAAACCTTTTTTGAAAAAGCAACCCATATGAATGCTTTTTCGTATCAACAATACGCCACCAGGCAGTCTGGATGCAAAGGCTGTCATATTCTATGCAAACGGAGAATAACAGGTACTTCAAAGGTTCTACCAGAATTTGAAAGCATGTCGCATTTCAGTGCATTGAATGAAAATCAGGATATTCATATGGTCGTTGAAGCCAACCGACTTTGCAATGAACTTGGAATGGATACAATTTCATCTGCCGCAACAATTTCATCCTATGCTGAAAGCATAGATAAACATTTAAGCAAAGATCAAATTCTTCAACTGTTATATGATATTGCATACAGAAAAAACAATGGCGCATGGCTGGCCGATGGCTCTGCTAAATATTTTCAGTCAAAAAAAGAAAATTTGTCCATGTCTGTCAAATCTCAGGAGCTTCCAGCTTATGATCCTCGCGGGGCTTATGGGATGGCTCTGGCCTATGCAACATCAACGCGAGGGGGATGTCATCTGCGAGCCTATCCCATCAGTCATGAAATTTTACGAAAACCTTCTGCCACTGACCGATTCTCCTGGAGTGGAAAAGCAAGAATGATCAAACTTGCTGAAGATGCCTTCGCATGTGTTGATTCATTAATTGCATGTAAATTTGTATTTCTGGCTGCAAGCCTGGAAGAATATGCGCAAATCTATTCATCAGTTACCGGTGTACCTTCTAATATGAACATGCTTCAAACAATTGGCGAACGTATTGTGTATCATGAACGAATCATGAACGCTTTGAATGGATTTTGTGCGAACCATGATGATCTACCTGAACGTTTCTTTAATGAACCCGGATCAAGTGGTCATGGTATTAATATTCCTCCCTTAAGACGTTCGGAATTTTTAGCAGCCAGACAAAAATATTATTGTATTCGTGGATTGTCTGAAAATGGAAAACCGATAGCGAATAAAGCCAATGCGTTAGAATTAGATTATTAAATTAATTGCATTAATATGAACCCGCCAATCAATGTCATCACAAAAAGAATGGAAAGCAGGTTAAAATATTTTTCAATAAATTCCTGTATCTTATCTCCATAATAATAAATCAATGCGCTGATAATAAAAAATCTGGCAGAACGGGATATTAAAGATGCCACTGTAAACACAAATAAATTGATATGAAATGCACCTGCTGTTATGGTAAATACTTTATAAGGAATTGGGGTAAAGCCAGCAATCGCAATTGCCCATGCATCATAATTTGTGTATATTGTTTGAAGCCTTTGGAATTGAGAGGTCAGATCATAAAACTCAATGATCGGCATGCCAACAGTTGACATAAATGAGTATCCAATAAGATACCCCAAAAGACCGCCCAAAACAGAGCCTGCCGAGCATGTCAAAGCAAAGTAAAAGGAACGTTTGGGAATAGACACACACAAAGCGATCAATAAAACATCAGGCGGAATGGGAAAAAATGAGGACTCACAAAAAGCCAAAATAAAAAGCGCCCAGATCCCATATGGTGTATGTGCCCAGGATAAAACCCAGTCGTATAATTTTTTCATTTCAAACCTAACCTTAATTATAACAAACAGTAACTGTTAACCTTTCCAGGCATATTGACCAATCAAGGGAACAAATCTTACTAATGAAAAATCATTCACATGAACACCTTTTTGATCCTTAAATACTTTAACAAGACTTTGTACAGACCTATCTCCTACAGGTATGACCATGCGTCCACCAACTGCCAACTGACTGATCAATGTCGATGGGATTTTTGGGGCTGATGCTGTTACAATAATGGCATCAAAAGGACTTTTTTCAGGCCATCCTATTGATCCATCCCCATGATGAATATGAATATTATTATATTCCAGACTTTTGAATACCCGCTCCGCCTTTACTAACAAAGGTTTGATTCTTTCTACAGTAAAAACTTCCTTTGCCAGCAATGATAATATTGCAGCCTGATAGCCAGAACCCGTGCCAATTTCCAAAACGCGGTCATTTGGGTTTAATTGTAATACGTTTGTCATCTCAGCAACAATATAAGGTTGAGAAATGGTCTGTTCCATTCCAATGGGCAAAGGATGATCTTCATAGGCATATATCTGTTGAGATCTGGGAATAAACAAATGACGTTGCACTTTTCTCATCACATTGAGAATTCTTTCATCTGTTATGCCTCTTCTTTGAATTTGAAAGTCTACCATATCATCTATGGTTGTTTTCGGTTCTATCATAATTATCTTTTTTGCTTGATTATAAATTCATTTCAGTCATTTTTTCCAGGAAATATTGATACCCGAAGCCAATGAGCGAATGAGTTTTTTTTCAGGTTATCCCGATCTACCTGATCAACATCTGAAAAAAGTTTGATGGGATCTTCAAACCAATCAGATCGTTTTTTTATGGGACGATCTGTATCCAAATTTTTTACGATCTGTGCCGGATTACCAGCAGCAATGGAATTAGAGGGAACGTCACGTACAACTACGCTTCCCGCACCAATAACACTGTTTGCACCAATGGTTACACCTTTACATATAATCGCACTTTCACCAATCCAAACATTTTCCTGAACAATTACCGGTTTATGTGGACCCATTGCCACGCGATCATAAACATCATGCCAATCTGAGTCAGCAATTGAGACATTACGTGCAAACATGCAAGAATGGCCTACAGAGATAAGATTAGCAGAAATCATCCTTACGCCGGGGGATATCAAACAGCAATCTCCTATTGAAATTCTACCCAATCCTTTTGCTTCCGACCAAATCAACAATTTCGTTCTGGCATCAGGCGCTGAGAAAATATTTACATATTCACCAATTTCGATGGGACGGCCAAATAGTTCCAAATACCAGGGATTGATGATCATGGGTTTTTTTCCCAGATGTGAGAGATGCGGCTCAACATAGCATTTGACATACCATTTATGAATAATCAATGATAATTTTTTAAACCAATATGGTCGATGATCTCTTTGCAAATTAACCCCCTATTTTTACTACTTATTCAGCACAAAGAAAAAAGATTCAATTATTATTATCAATATGGTTGTGGCTAAATCTTCAAAATGTTCGTTTGCTATAAAAATTTCCATGTTCTTTCGTGATATTTATAAGGATGGAATGTTTAGGAAGTTTGTGAAATAAGTGTCCTCTTTTTTTTTCAAGACTGGAGTCCACACCTTAAGAAGGGGGCATCCAAATCTATAGATTTGGACTCAAGTTTTTTTTTAAGATTATAATGCAGAATGGGCAACTTATTTTCAAAGCATCCCTTAGATATAAAATGGCGGAAGTGCATGGGAATCGAACCCACCCGGGACGGTTTTAGCGCCCCACACCGGATTTGAAGTCCGGGAGCCCCACCAGTGAGCCTGGCACTTCCGATATTGTTTAGGATTGACAAACAATGCCACCTTCATCTGACAGCTTTGAAAAACCCTTTATTGCTTTATTTCGCTTTTCAGCTATAATCTTATCCAATTCATCATCCAATATATCACGTTCTCTTTTTTTCAGCACTTGATGATGCATATGATATTGTATACCCGAAAACCATAAATTTTTCACGTATATTCCGTTATGGAATAATCGGTAACAAATATCCGAATCTTCTCTTCCCCAAGCCTGATCAAAAACCTCGTCATAACCATCTACATTAATAAAATCATCATAAAACATAGAAAGGTTACATCCACGCAATGATTTTTGAAATTTATGTGAGCGTGCAAGCCATTTTCCCAATTGTGGGAATCGAAACGCATTTTTGCGGTTTTCTAATCCTTTCTGCCATGGATTTATATGAGGTAGAGTCCCCTTTTCAAGAATTTCATTTGTTAGAGTTTCAGGCATAAAAACGCGTTTGCCCTGTAAAAAAATACCTTGAGCTGCCAATGCGAGATGATCCTTAACAAAATCAGGATGAAGCGCAACATCATGGTCAATGAAGATCAAATATTTACTACGAACATATTTAACAGCCAGATTTTTAACTCTTGCCTGCCGGATACCATTATCATTGTGTTTGACATGTATCCAGCGCTGGTTGCAAGAATTTAAAACTTTTTGAATCAAATCGCTCGTTTCATCTGATGAACCATCATCAGCAATAATGATCTCAAAATTTATTTCAGTTTGAGCTATGATTGATGATAACACAACATTCAAGGCCTCCGGCCAGTTGTATGTTGTTATTATCAAAGATGCTTTCGTATCGTTCATTTTTTACCTGTTTTTTAGTAAATATATGATATAATGCATAACAGAACTTTTTTTAATTATTAATTATATTTCATGGAGGTCTTGATTGTCAAGCCAATATATATACATTCAAACATTTTAGCTTAAAAAAACTGGATACAGGCAGAACGATCAGCATATGCCATGCAAAGAAAAAATATGGTCTGCGATGTCTTTATCTGGCAAAATAATATCAGCCGCTTGATATTCAATCGCTGCTTTGGGCATACCAAAAACAGCTGATGATGATTCATCCTGGCAGATCGTGTATCCACCATTGTCATGGATTGCTTTCAAGCCTTTTGCACCATCATTACCCATTCCGCTTAGCAGAACTGCAACAGGCTTTACATAGATATTTTCAGCCAATGAAAAAAAAAGAACATCAATAGAAGGCATACAGAAATTGACGGGCCTGGATTGAAATAATTGAATAAATTGATTTTTCAATTCAATATGCTGGTTATGAGGTGCAATCAATACTTTTCCTTTATTATCAAAAATATTCACATGGCTTTTTGCTGAAATAACTTCAAGACCAGATTTATTGGAAAGCCATTCAGGAAACATATCAGTACCGGTGTTCGACATATGTATGACCAACAGAATCGGAACATCGCAGTTTTTAGGAAAGGATTTTAAAATCTTTGAAATAATTGCGGGGCCTCCTGTTGATACACCAAAAGCAACTAAATTGTATTTTCTATTCTTTTGTTTGAAGATCGTGTTTTCTTTTGATGCAGGTTGATCCTGATTTTTTGAAAAGTTTTTCATTCTGGATGCTGCTCTGATAGTCATTTTTAGCTGTTGTTTCCATTTGTCAGGATGTGTACGTGATGCTGCTTTGTTGATCGTGTCCAGTGCACCGGCTGTGATAGCATCCCATATTTTGTATCGCACCTCTGTTTCCTTTGATGAAGAATGAAGTATTATGGCTGTTGGAGCTGTTTGCATAATATATTTAGTTGCTTGAAGTCCATCCATATAGGGCATGATAATATCCATTAAAATAACATCAGGCATTAATGTCCTTGCTTTAATCACTGCCTCTTTTCCATCTTTTGCATCTCCAAGAATCTCAATATCGGGTTCATCCTGTAAGGTATTGAAAACTAAATTTCTGATTGTTAGTGAATCATCAACAACTAAAACTTTTATACGTCTTTGAATCTTTGTCATATCAAACTTTCCACAGTATTTAAAAAGTTATTTTTATCGAAATTATTTTTCACAATATAAGCATTGGCACCAACTTCTATGCCTTTTCGCTTCATTGTATCATCAGAAAGTGATGTCAATATGATGATTGGTATACTTTCATATGCATCAATATCTCTAATTCTTTTGGATAATTCAAAACCATCCATTTCAGGCATTTCAACATCAGTAATGATCAATTGAAATGAATGAATTGAAATATATTCAAGTGCCTCTTTTCCAGTTTTTGCAGATTTTACAATATACCCATTCTCATCCAGAATATTTGAAATCAAAGTTCGTGTGGTCACTGAATCATCAACCACAAGTATATTGACAGGTGACTGTTCAATAGAGGTTTGATTCAAAACAACTGTACTTGAAACACTTTTTATTTGTTCAAAAATATTCGCAACATTGATAACAAAGGCAGGATGGCCATTTTCCAAAATAGTAGATGATCTTAAATGCTTTACTTTTTTTATTTCACCTTCAAGGGGTTTGACAATGCTATCCTTTTTCCCAAAAAATTCATCAATAATTAAGGCTGCACAATTTTGCTGATCTTTTACAATGATAACATTCAATTTTTTAGAATCTGTCGTGACACTTTCAATCTGCAACAGCTTTGAAAGATACAATAAAGGAACAGGAACGTTATTAAACATAATCACTTTTGAACCAGCTTCAAAAGCAATTTCATCATGAGATATAATTCGGGTTTCAGCGATATTTTTTAGTGGAAACAATAAATTATATTTTGATACGCGAACCATAAATGTATCGATTAAATTGACTGATCCTGGAAGAGTTATTGAAATGTTTGTAAATTGATCCAATTGTGAATCAAGCTGAATAAATCCACCGAGGTTTGTAATGGTACTTTTAATAATATCCATACCAACACCTCTGCCAGCGAATTCGGTAATATTTTCAGCGGTTGAAAAGCCCTGTGCAAAAATGAGAGATAATGCTTCTTTATCGGTCATTTCATCAATAATTGAATGGGTGTATATATTTTTTTCTTTTGCAGTCTTCTTTATTTTTTTGGGGTCTAATCCGCGACCATCATCAATGCATTGAATATTGAGTAAATCACCTTTTTTTTCAAAGACCAGCATGAGCGAACCGATTTCATTTTTGGATTTAAGTTTTCGTTGATCCCTGCTTTCAATGCCATGGATTAAACTGTTCCTGAGAATGTGATAAATGGGTTCTCGCAAATTTTCAAACAAATCTCTGTCAATTAGCATATCTTCGCCTGTTAAAGTAAAATGAACAGGCTTATTAATTTTGACAGATAATTCTCGAACAATTTTTTCAAAATAAAATTTCCGATTCCCAATTTCAATTAAGCGGGCTGTCATAATAATATCACTGATTTCTTTTAAAAAAACGCGACCGCGTTCCATGCTGTTTTCAAGTTTTTCAATTTCGTTTTCGCAAAATTTTTCAGTATTTGTAATTTGTTTGATATCAGACAGTATATCTTTCATTCTTGCATTATTGATCAGAAGTTCATTGGAAAGATTGGTCAATCGATCAATGTCACGAGATTCAATTCTTACATTTACTGAGTCTAATTTTGTATTGACATTGCAAACATTTTGATCGTTTGAAGTGTCAATGTCAGCACTTTTCAAGTGAACAGTTTTTGTTTGATGACACTGGCAGTTTTCAGAAGTCTCTTTGCTATTTTCTGAGTTTTTTGAGGGGAGATCATCACTGCTTAATCTTTTTAATTCGAGTGTTGGCTTTCCGGTAGTATTTTCTTTACGTTTAACATGTTCATTGAGTTTTTGAAAAATTGCAAGGCTTTCAATATCCTTTTCTGATTTTCCCTGTTTTAATGCATCAAGAATTTTTTCTGAAATTGAAACAGCTTCCAAAAGAAGTGTAATATCATCTACATAGATTTGTTTTGTTTTTCGAATAATGGAAAGAATATCTTCCAACAGGTGAAATAGAGATGATGTTACACGTAGATTAAACACACTGGCTGCACCTTTCAGAGTGTGTGCATACCGAAATAGATTATTGATCAGCTCGAAATTATCAGTATCCTTTTCTAATGACAGTAAATCTTTTGTCATATTTTCAAGAATTTCTTCTGCTTCAACTTTGAAATATTTTAGTTCATCTTCCATCAGTCTTTTTTCCAAAGTAGATTATAATTCTGCAAGTTTTCGAGACATACTAAGCATTTGCTCAGCGGTTCGAAGTGTTTCTTCCGAACTGTTTTTTACATCTTCAGCCGCTGTCTGGATATTTCGGATAGCATCAGCCGCATGTTCAATGGCAATTTTCTGTTGCGAAATTGTCATATCCATCTCTTTTGCAGAAACTAATGTCTGATCCGCTGAAGTCAGGATGCTATCAAAATGATCAACTGTTTCAAGTATCATTTGCATGCCATTATCAACCGATTTAATACCATCTTCAGTTGTCAAAATGGTTTTACTTCCACTTTTCTGGATATCTTCAACCAGTATACTGATATCCTTTGTCGATTCAGTGGCTTTGTTCGCCAGTTTCATAATTTGTTCGGCTATTGCAGAAAAACGTTTACCAGCATCACCGGCACCAACCGCTTCGATTGTTGCATTGTAGGACAGGATTGTGGTTTGTGCAGAAAGTTCGTTGATAATATCAAGAGCAAGGCTCATTTGTTGTGTTTTTTCATTAAGGGATAGCATATTTTCAGCAATTTTTTCGACCTGAGTTTTGATAATTTCAACCCCACTGACTGTATTTTCCAATGAATTCTTTCCCAGATTTGCGGATGTATTTGTCGATTCAGCGGCTGCAACAAAGTTATTTGCAATATCAGCCAGTTGTCTTGATGATGCTACTTGTTCTTCAATATTGGTATTGAGATCTGATGTTGATGTTACCTGATTGGCAGTATTTGACAATTGATGTTTGGCAGCAATTTTTAATTCTTCAGAAGCGGTATTGATTTCAGCAATAGCCAACCCCAGAGGCCCTTTTACACCTTGAATGATCAGAAAACCAACAAAAATAACGAATAAAGAACAAATAATTGCAGAAGCTGCTGATGTGAGGACAATTCTTCGGATTTCGGATAAAATTGATTTTTCTGGAACAACTAAAGCCATGCATAAATGGCTCTCATTGGATTGATCCAAAACAAATTCTGGATCTACCGAAAAAAAAGAATAATAATGCGTTTGATTTTCAATGGACTGTTTCTGGAAAACTTGAATTTTTCCTTCCTGAATCCATGAATCCAATTGCTTTTTTTGGAATAACGTTTTCTGAAGCATGTTCTGTTTTGAATGACTGATTGCTTGACCTGTTTCAAGATTAATTAATTCAACGCGCGCACTTTCAAATCCCTTTTGTTTCATTTCATGATAAATGTTTTTGATTTTTGCATCCATTTTCGACCAATCAATGGTCGCAAAAAAATAGCCATTATGTTGACTATTGGTGTCCATTGTTTGAAAGCCGAAGATAAAAGTATGTTTTTTATCATTGTTTACTATTTGTTTATTGTTTAAATAATGTTCAAATATTTTCAAATGTTTATGTTCTTCAATGATTTTAATAATTGTATCATTACTTAACTTCACTTCATTATCTCGAGATACATTCAAAAATTTTTTTCCATTAACATCAGTTAATAATAAGAGGGAAAAAACATCATGTGATTGAAGCAGAGAATTGAAGTGATTTTTAAGTTCATCAAAGGTTTGAAACTCAATACTCATTCCAAAAATATCATTTTGAATCCAGTAATTAAACGTTTCTCTTTGGGTTTGAAAAAAACGTTTAATTTCATTTGCGCCATTTTCACTAATGAGCTGTAGAATTAATTTATTGTTTTCGGGTATATCCTTTGAAGAATGATAGCTCATGACCACCATTGCGAGCATTGGTAGTAATGACAGTAACAGTCTGGAATATATTCTTTTTTCAATTTTTTTAGAACTGATGAAAAAACGTGTTTTTGACATAATAAATGACTCCTATCGATAATTTTTGACATCGTATTATAAGCTCTCAAGATGTAATGGTTTGCCAGCTTTTTTTCGAACAAGTATCCATTCGTCCCTGGTTCTTGCAGCATCTTTTCCTGAAATACGACTGATAATATCAAAATAATCAAGTTTAAATTGATCCCTTAAAACGTATTTTTTTTCTTTGCATTTCACTGCATAAACTGTCTGAATGGATTGATGATCAAATTTTCGCCAGATTTGTTCATCTTTGAGAAGCTGGTATTTATGATTTTCAAGGGCTAATACCAGATGAGTTGAATAAAAAGACTGTGTCCTTGTCGCAGCATTTTTAAATTCATATAAAATGGTATAAGCCGAGGCACCGGATGTGCTGGGGTAACGATTGTACCTTCGAACAAATGCTTCGACAAATTTCTTTCCAATTTCGTAATTATATTTATATGGAACTTGCCAACACCAGGGCAAGGAACCAATAACGCCTTCCATAACTTTGGGACCAGCACCTTCAGCCATACCTAAAGTTAGATTGGGAACAACGACTTGCATCTTTGATTTCATTCCCATTGATGTTGCCAATCGAATGGCATTTTCCATATCTTTTCCAAATAAAACCAGCACTAGAACATCCGGAGATATCATATTGGCAAATGCCAGTGAACGTTTGAAATGAAATTCTTTGGCATTTGGAAATGGAATATTGAGCCCAATATGATACTTATTATCATCAGTATTGGTTATTTTTCGCATGGATGCTTCTGTGCTATGACCCCAGGTATAGTCAGCGGTAATATAAAAATAGCGTTTATTATTGAAATGATTTTTTAAATACGCGCCAATTGCTTTTGCGCCCATCCAACTGTTATAACATTCACGAAATGTATGACGATGCGCATGAATTCCAGTCGTGGCTGTTGAATAGGTGAGTGTCCCAAAAAAGAGCACTTTTTCCTGTTGACATATTTCACTTGCAGCAATAGCAACAGCACTTGATGAGCCACCAAAGATCATTTTCACATGATAATCTTTAATCATTTCAATGACATTTTTTCGCGTTTTATTTGGATTGGATTCCGAATCCCTGATAATCAACTTGATTTTTTTTCCCAAAATGCCGCCACCATAATTTATTTCAGATACAGCCATTTTTGCAGCGCGAAGTTGATCCAGCCCTTGAACAGAATATGGGCCAGTTTTGGGGTAGTTCAAACCAATGTTAATGCTGTCATTTGCATACACATTGGCTTTTAGAATCATCAAGCAGATGATGATTGTTTGAATAAATATCTTTCTTGTCATAATTATTACCCTTTGATAAAGGCTTCAGGATAAAGAATTGAAATAAACTGATTACCGATAACAACTTCCCCTTTAATCAGTGATGCAATTTCACTGCTCAAAGATATGGGTTTTGGCTTAATATCACTTTCAGCAATAGATATCATTGAAACAAGGCTATCTACAGGTAAGGCAGATTCAATAGGCAAGCCTTTTGTTACCATCAATATTATTTCTTTTTCCATATCAACAGCACCAAGTCCTAATAAATAATAAATATTGATCACCGGCATGACCTGGTTTCGATAGTTAAAAACACCGCATAATGATTCACATTTTCCAGGAATAGGGACAACAATCTGTTTTAAAACTATTTCTTTTAGATTGGATAATGGCCACGCATATTGCTCTTTTGAAATATGAAAAACAATATACTTAAACAGATTGCTTGATTCATATTCAAATGGTTTTGTTTGATCAAGATCAAAGCTCTTTTTGAGGGATGCCAATTCTTTTTTTAGGCTTAATGTTGTAATCTTATTTTTCATTGCGATTCATTTGTTTAAGGTATTATTAAAGGTTATTGTGGTAATACAAAAATACTTTTTATGTAATCCTCTAAAAATTCAGTGCTGTATCCTGCGCAAAAAAGTTTAAAACGTTCTGAATTGTCTATATGAAGATTTTTTAAAGCGTTATTAAATGATCTTTTCATTTTCCCTTGTTCTCCAAGTTTTCGATATATTTCTCCCAATCGAAAATGCGGATAAAAAAAAGACTGATCCAAAAAAATTGCATTATGGCATCCAGTAATCGCTTCTGATATTTTGTTCTCTGCTTCATGAATCCTTGCACCAAACATATGAGTTTCTGGGGTGAGGTCATATATGAGTTGCGTTTCTTTTAAAATCACTTGTGCGGCATGTATATCTCTTTTTTGGATATAAATTAAGCCAACCAGGAGTAAACTGTATAATGACTGATTTTCATTATGCTTGTTGAGCATTTTTTGTGCGTCATCAATTTTTCCAAGGTTGAATAATTGAAGTGCCGAATCATAAGTATTATTTAGATCAGATTTACTTGGGGTTTCACTTTTATGATTGTTTTTTTGGGGCTTAGCAGGAATGCGCTGCTTGATAATTTTTTCTTGTTCAATAAAATTCTTTTTGAACGTTTCAGGTTGAAATTGAGGAAATTTAACATCCTGTTTTTGATAGATAATCGAATTTTCAAAGGACAAAGGCTTGAGATTAAAATCTTTTGCAATGAGTCCTTCGGTATGACCCAAAAATATATATCCATCATTATTCAGCGCGTTATACATATAACGAAGCGTTTTTTTGGCTATTTCATTAGAAAAATATATCAAAACATTTCTGCAAAAAATGATATCAAACGATGCATAATGTTTTGGATAACCAGTGTTACTAATTAGATTCAACTGTTCAAAAGTAATCATTTTTTTGAAACTACTTTGAATCTTGTATTTTCCCCGGCGTTTTGAAAAATATTTATTTTTTATATTATCAGGGGTGTCTCGAAAGGCATTTTCTGTATATACCCCTTTTTTCGCATAATCCAGAGACGATTCATTTAAATCGGTTGCCAGAATTTCAATTTTCCAACTTTGATAATAAGAAATGATTTCAGTAATAATAATGGCGAGACTATAACTTTCTTCTCCAGTTGAACAACCTGCGGACCAAATACGTAATGACAAATCATTATTATTCAGCTTTCTTTTGATAATTTCAGGAAAAATTTTACTTTTTAGGGCTTTCCATTGATATTTATTTCTAAAAAAGTATGTTTCACCCACTGTGAATGCATTAATTAAATACTGACACTCATCTTTACCGCCATGAGAACATATGAATTTTAAGTATTCTTTGTCATTTATCAGGCCAATTTTTTTCTTACGATTGTTTAATAGATATTTTAGATGATTTTTTTTATCTTCATCAAAATGAAATCCAAATCTATTTGTAAAAAAAGATAAAATGTTATTGTCAATTTGTTTCATATGTTTTCTTGCATCCAATTTTCCAGTGTCAGGACTGGAATTAGTTGTTCATTAATTCGGAGATAGTTTTGAATGTATTGTTCATGAATGCTCATGGTCGCAAATTTGGATACATTATCAATGTCTTTTGAGGAAGCATGAAGCATTCGATACAAAGAATCAAAGGCAAAACAAGACACACCGGATAAATGCTTGAATGCAAACCACATGGTTAGTGTATCTTCATTATATTTCTTCATGCAAAGAATTTTTTTTAGGTTAAAAACAGGTGTTGTAATGCCATGATAATTAATCATACCGATAACTGTGTTATCAAAAGATTTTTCGATATACAGATTTGCAATGCGATTGATTTCACAGATATCAGATACAGGGATTGCATATATATCGTTGTTTAAATGGATGCCTAAAAATTTTATGGTAATGTGTTTATCCATGATGTTTTTTTTTGCAATATTCGTGCAAAAAAAAATTATTGGTCAGGTATTTTACTTATATGATCGTCCAACTTAGGTTTTTCATGGCATAGTTATTGCCCTGAAAAAAAAAGAATAAAAGTCCATAGCCCTCAGGCTAACACAAATGTAGTTATACCAACGAACAGTTTAGGTGCGAACCTTATGTTCGCCCTCCGGACAAAAACCGAAAACAAACCTATGTTTGTTCGAAAATAAATGTATTGATTTCGGATATAGGAATTTTAAAAAAATAGATTTTCTAAGCCGCTTAAATCCGACAATTCAGACCTGTCGGATTGGAGAAGTCATTTTTCGAACAATCCATATTTTTCGCTGGATGGAAACAATCTTCTATAGTTTGCTATATAAAGGATTGAACATGGAGTAAAAAAATTTCATTGATCTTTCGATAAATTCAGAATAAATAAATTAGGCGGATTCATTGGATATGCCCAAAATAATATTTTTGAACCAGTTTACCAGGTTAGGAGAGTGGATTCAAGAATAAGAAAATTATCAAGCCTTTTTTTCATTTGAGCAATGATTTGAAAACCGGCATAAAAAAAGCATTTGGAGAACAATAATGAATCAATATTTACACGCATATATTACACCTGAACATCGTATCCAATTTGAATGGGAAAGCATCAAAGAACAACTGCCCCAATCCACTCGGAATCTTCAGGATGAAATCATGTCAGCAAGCCAAAACAATCAAGATGAATGGTTGATGCGGCTGGGATTATGTGATCCGGATATCCGGTTGTCTCCTTCTTTGGATTATATCCGAAAAATATCCAATACCATAACTCAAAAATTACTCAAAACATCAGATTTGGAAAGCCTTCGTCATACTGTATCCCTATCCCTATCTGAAACTGAAATTTTGAACTTGTTGGATTTTGTCCCAATGATACCGGGTTCTGAATATATCAATGCCGATTTTATGACCCAAATATGCCAAAGATTTCATCAATTTTTTGTAACAGCCATTGCAGATTATGATGACAGTGTTGAATCATTTATTCAAACCTTTCGTTCAGACATTCATCTTGTGGGACGAATTTATTTTCATCTGGTAGAAAACACAAAAGGGGACAACCCTTTTGCTTTTATGGCCACCTATTCAACACGATTAAATTCTGAGGGTAAATCCAGGCACTTACCCTTAAAATATGCCCTTGAGGAATATGGTGATGATCAAGAAAAACTCATGGATTTATTAACCACAGTGTATCGCGCATCAGAGAAAAGTGCATTGATTCATGATATGATTGAAAGCGGTGAAATATTTCATCCCCTATCATGGACACCGAAAGAATCCTTTACATTTTTAAAAGAAATCCCTTTGTATGAAGACGCCGGTATATTATGCCGCATTCCCAACTGGTGGAAAGCAAAAGGGGCATCATCATCAATTTCAATCAACATGGGTGAACGAAAACCCTCACTTTTGGGAATGGATGCCATATTAAGTTTTAATGCGTCTATTTTCATTGGTGGACTTGAGTTGACGCCTTCTGAAGCCAGAAAATTGCTGGCAGAAACTGAAGGGCTGGCATTTATCAAAAATAAATGGATTCCAGTGGATCATGACAAACTCAAACAAACCCTGGCAGCCTATGAAAAAGCCAAAAAGCTCTTAAAAGATGGCCTGAGCATTCGTGAAGCCATGCAGCTTCAGTTGAATCCACAAAAATGGATGGATATGGATATTGACGATGATGAGCAAATCAGTATATCCAATGGAGAATGGTTTGAATCTGTCATACAGAAATTACGCAATCCAGATCGCGTTAAGGCAGCCAGGACAAGCAAGCAGTTTAAAGCCAGTCTTCGTGATTATCAGCAAAAGGGCCTGAACTGGCTGCATTATTTGCATCAACTAAATTTTGGTGCCTGTCTAGCTGATGATATGGGATTGGGGAAGACTGTGCAGTTATTAGCGTTTCTCAATGCAATCCTTACAAAAAAACAACAAAAGGCCAGCCTTTTAATACTTCCTGCTTCTTTGATCACCAATTGGATTAATGAAATTTATCAGTTTTATCCAAAACTGAACTATTTTGTTGCCCATCCCGGATTTCATCCACAAAACGTCCAGTTAGAACATACTTCAGAGCAACTAGATCAATATGACCTGGTAATTACCACCTATGCGCTGTCTTACAGATATCAATGGATTCAATCCTATTGTTTTCGATATATCATTTTGGATGAGGCCCAGGCCATCAAGAATCCAAATACAAAGCAATCCAAAGGAATAAAACAATTAAAGAGCACCAATCGCATTATTATGACCGGTACGCCCATTGAAAACCGACTATCAGATTTATGGTCATTATTTGATTTTTTAAATCCAGGCCTTTTGGGAAGTAAAAAGGAATTTTCAGATTTTACGAAAAGTTTGAAAAATAATCAGAAAGGTTATAGCCGCTTAAGACGAATTATTCAGCCATATATTTTGCGCCGCCTGAAAACTGATAAGTCGATTATTACTGATCTGCCGGATAAAGTGGAAATGAAAACCTTTGCAGATCTTTCTAAAAAACAAATTGTGCTGTATGAAAAAATTATCTCTGAAATGAAAAAAGTCATTGAAAAATCTGATGGCATTCAACGTAAAGGCTTGATATTGTCTGCATTGATAAAATTCAAACAAATTTGTAATCATCCAGACCAATATCTTGGCGTTGACGCATATGATGAAAAACACAGCGGCAAATTCTTACGATTACGTGAAATTTGTGAAACCATCTGTGAAAAACGAGAACGTGTGCTTGTATTTACGCAGTTTAAAGAAATAACATCCCATTTGGCTGAATTTTTAAAAATCATTTTCAATAAGGATGGCGTGATTATTCATGGCAGTATTTCAGTAAAAAAGAGAAAAGAACAAATAGACCGATTTCAAAGTGACAATTATGTGCCTTTTATGGTATTATCTTTAAAAGCTGGCGGTGTGGGATTGAATTTAACCAAAGCAAATCATGTCATCCATTTTGATCGATGGTGGAATCCGGCAATTGAAAATCAGGCTACAGACCGGGCATTTCGCATTGGCCAGCATAAGAATGTGATTGTGCATAAATTTATCACACGTGGATCTATTGAAGAAAAAATTGATCAAATGATTGAAGAAAAAAAACAACTCTCCAATGACATTATTGCATCTGCCGGTGAAAACTGGATTACAGAAATGAATAATGCGGAGATTATGCAATTGTTTCACCTCAATCTTTAATAAGAGAGAACGACAATGAGTTATTTTCGATTTCCCAAATATGTGAGTGTCGCAGAAAAAAAAGCAAAAGCGGCCAAAAAGCTCAAACAACTCAAAAAAAAACAACCTGACATTCAACCGATCATCATTGAAGGCAACACCCTTGCCAATACATGGTGGGGTAAGGCATGGAATAATAATCTGACCAAATATGCAGATTATTCAAATCGTGTTGGCCGGGGGCGAAGTTATTTGCGTCATGGTGCAGTCCTTGACTTAAAAATTGAATCAGGCATTGTTCACGCGCTTGTTCAAGGGAGCAGAAGCACACCTTACAAAGTGGATATTGCCATTCAAAAAATATCAAAAACCAATTGGAAAAATATCAAAGCAGAATGTCAGGGAAAAATTGATTCACTCCAGGAATTATTGCATGGAAAATTTCCAAAATCGCTGGCAGAAACGTTTATTTCAAAAGGTCATGGATTGTTTCCATCACCAAGAGAAATTAACTTTAATTGCAGTTGCCCGGATTGGGCAGTTATGTGTAAACATGTTGCTGCAGCTTTGTTTGGCATTGGAAGCCGGCTGGATGAGGATCCAATGCTATTTTTTAAACTCAGGGGGATTGATGGCAATGAACTGGTCGCACAGGCAGTAAAAGACAGTACCAGCCAGTTACTGAAAAAAGCCAAAAAGAAAAGCGGAAGAGTATTGGAAAATATCGATATATCAGATGTTTTCGGGATTGACATGGATGCTGACGCAGAGACTGTTGAACCTGAAAAATCGATCCCTAAAAAAGGTGCATTAAAAAAAGTAACAAAGCGTAAAAAAGCTAATAAAAATGGACAAAAAATCAATCAAAAGAACCCCCCAAAAAAGATAAATATGACGCCTGACATTTCAAAGGCTGATGAAATGGACATTATTCTCAAAACCATTAAACGTGCGAGAAAAGGCATTGATATGAAAACTCTGCAGAAACGAACAGGTATTGAGAATAAACAACGCCTCTATAACTGTGTTTATCAGTTGCATGATAAAGGTAAAATTGTTCGAATTGAGCGTGGGGTCTATTCAGGACGTTAATTTATGCTGGTGTAAATGAATTTTGAGCTTGGGAGGCTTTTAAAATATAACCTGATGTATGCTTGTTCAGCATCTGTCCTCTGCACTTGGATGATTTTCAAAAAAAGCAGGATTGGCCTTAAGAATGGGTCTAGCCAAATAATCATCTGAGCCATATGGGGGAACAAAATCTAAGTGGAAATCTCATAGACAAAATAGCGCATACTTTATTAAATTATTAAATTATTGTTTTATTGATACCGAAGTGTTTTCTATCGATGGCCATTTTTTACCCTATTATGGATTAAATGTAATAGCAAAAGGATACTACACGGTAAGGCGGGCTTTAGCCCATAGCCGTCAGGCTAAGCAAACCCGCTCGTTCCCACGCTCTGCGTGGGAATGCATATGGGACGCTCTGCGTCCCCTGTGCTCGTATTTCGGTCGCCCAATACAGAGGACGCAGAGCGTCCAGGATGCATTCCCACGCAGAGCGTGGGAACGAGGCTCTCTGCGGGTTTGCTTAGCCTGACAGCTATGGGCTTTAGCCCTATGTGGTCTAAGCATTGCCGAGATCATTCGATCTTAACCTGCCGACTATGGGCTTTAGCCCTACTACAGCACAGCAGAAATAATGCTTCCCATCATTCACAACGTTTGAAAAAACTTATTTTGGAATAATATTCAATTTTTCTTAGAAGGCCCATTTTGGTATCAAAATGAGCCTTCTAAGAGCTAAAAATGGCGGTTTTAATTTTTAGCGTCTGGCTTGAAGATCATTGTCATCAATCACTTTTGTCTGAATGCTTTGATGGTTTGTATATTGAGAAATCGCCCGCAATCGTCGTTCACCAGCAATAAGTTCATAGCGATCTAATTTCCTGTCCCACTCATATTGCATTAAATACTTTGGAGCTGATGTAATGACTTTTTGGGAATCCGCTCTATTACATGTATGGACGCCAGTATCTCATTTTCTGTTTGTTCCACAAACAGAAATCTGATACAATTGATTATTTACAAAATAAAAAATAATAATAAATCCGATACAGGAGCAAAAAAACAGGAGACTGCCCATGAAAAGCATCCCTAAACGTTTTATCTGGATATGTTTAATTCTCTGTCTGTGCCAGCCCTCATTATTTGGTGCAGATATTGAACAAGTAAATGGTTTACATTCAACTACTCATGTAGGCCACCAGGTATCAAACAACACTCAAATCACTGTTGTCTGGGAACCCCCCATTACTGGTTTGCACAATATTACCGGTTATTATTATCTATTCAATAGCAACAGTAAGTATGTGTTTACGATGAACAACACCACTTATGGACAGGCCATCTATGTCCCAAAGGATGCGCCTCGTGTCGCTGTCAGTAAAAATTATTTAGGCCTTGATGATAAACCCATCTATTGCCATGTAGCTGCTGTCAATGAACTGAACGAAATCATGGGGCCGACACAAACAGCAGGTCCTTATCGTATTGATACTATTCCCCCATTTCCTGCCACAATTATTGCACCCGCAATTACATCAGACAGTGTTATTTCGTTACGCATGGGCGCGCAGCATGCTGCTGAAATGAATATCAGTAGTCATGCCTATGGACGAGGAATCTGGGAACCATTTCAACAGATAAAAACATGGCAACTGGATGATTATGTTGGAACACAGATTTTATATGTTTGCTTTAGAGATGCTGCCGGTAATATGTCTCAAACACAAACAGCTATCTGGTATGACAATGTTCGTGCAACATTGGATTTACAAGCTGAGCGGACACAGACCATTCACTCAGATCCAATTCCTGTCACAATTACCTTTGATGAAAAAATTGTCAATTTCAATTCATCTGATATTGTTATTAAAAATGGGCAATTGGCAAATTTTTCATTTCAGCCAGACGATGATGGCTTTGCATCGGTGTTTACCATGACTGTTCAACCAATAAATCAGGGACCTGTTTCCTTGTATATACCTGAAAACGCTGCCAACGACCTTGCTCAAAATGGCAATATTGCTTCTGAAAAATTATCCATATTATATGACAGTCTTCATCCTACTGTATCCTTATCCAGTGATATCCCTCAATTTACACAATCTGTTGAAATCCCCATAACTGTTACATTCAGCGAACCTGTTTATCATTTCACTCAAGGAGATATTCGCACGCAAAATGCGATTCCCGAAGAATTTTCAGGTCAGGGAAGCAGTGTTCCCTATTCTATATATACCTTTGTGCTGAAAGTATCTGGTGAGGGCCCTGTGAGCGCACAGATTCCAGCCAATAAAGCAACAGATTTTGTTGGCAATAACAATATTGCATCACCGATGATCGTTTTTACGCAAGATATTAATCAACCAGAAGCCATTATTGAAACATCATATACAGATACATCCTTGTCGCCCATTTCTGTAACGATTGTTTTTAATGAATTATGCCGACTGACATCAGCTGATGTCATTCAAATAACCAATGCCACTTTGACCAACCTTTTTAATACCAATACATTTGATCAACAACTTAATTTTCAACTGACCCCCCAATCACTGGGGAATATAGAAATATCGCTCAAATCAGGCACTTTTTACGATCAGGCACACAATTTCAATCAGGCGCCCATTTTCAGTACGATACCTTTTGATAGCTTTAAACCCACAGTAATTGTCGGATCAAATACAACCTCTCCCACGTATTTACCGCAGATTCCTTTATGGATTACATTTAATAAACCTGTTGATAATTTTGATTCTGATGATATCCAGGTTTCCAACGCACATATCAAAGAATTTACACCTGTTTCATCAAGTCAATATGAAATAGATATTGCCTTTGATTCACCTGGAAAAACATATGTTACCATTCCGCAAGGGGTTGCTCAGGATGTGAGTGGTTATACGAATTTTCCATCAGCTACATATGAAATCACCTATGAACCCAACACTCCACAGATATTAAATGCCATTGAAGATACTTACTGCTTTGAAGATCAAATTGCCGGACCCATTTCAGCAAGCATTTCCGATGCAGAAGGCGGCACCTACACTGTTTTTGTTCAAACATCTGATTTGCTATCTGTTTCCTCCAACAATTTGACCCTTTGCGTTGAAGGAAATTGTCAGACCATGCCTTATAAAGGACTCTTGTTATCCCCGGGGGAATCAAAAAATATTCAATTGTTTGTTCAACCGCTGCCCAATCTCAATGGTACAGCCAGCCTGACAATCAGTGTGATGGATAGTATTTATAAAGTATCGCAATCCCTGACCATTGACATTACACCGGTGAATGATCCACCGATCATTGCTCTACAGCAAAATCTAATGATTTATACAGAAGATGACCCGCCAACAATTATTTCTCAGTCAGCATCAGTGACCGATCTGGATTCATCCAATTTTTTAGGAGGTCAATTAATTGTGGATTTTGTCGAACCAAATGCAGATCATTATTTGGGAATTCGCAGTCAGGGATCAGATCCTGGATTAATATCAGTGGTATTTGGAGAAATATTTTGGGGAAATGATTATTTTGCCAGTTATACCGGCGGAAATGGGGCGGCCCCTTTGACAGTATCGTTTGACAGTTCAATTGCAACTACTGATGCCATTGAGACCTTGATTGAATGTATTACATACGAAAACATGTCTCAGCTCCCGGATGAAGGTACTCATTTGGTTCGATTTCAGCTTGATGATGGTAATGGGGGACTATCTTTGCCAATACTCAGCCCTATTTCTATTATATCAATTAATGACCCGCCCGAGATGACCCTGTCCAGCAAATCTGTGACATATACAGAAAATCAAACACCAGCATATGTCAGTGAGTATGCACGTATTGAAGATAAGGATGTCGTTACCTGTCAATATTATGAATTGCGGGTTGAAATTACTGAAAATTGTACCCCTTTTGATCGCCTTACCATTCAAGATCAGGGGAATAATTTTGGCCAAATTGGTGTGAATGGTAATGATGTCAAGTATAGTGGTAATCGTGTGGGACAGTGGTCAGGCGGTGTTGGCCTGAATAACCCATTGATTGTAATCTTTAATGATCAAGCAAGGATATTGAACGTTCAAAACAATATCATGTTAGTGGCTATTTATAATGTGATTCAGGCGGTCACTTATCACACAGAATCTGATACACCATCAACAGAAGAACGATCCATTACAATTACACTCACTGAACCGGATGGCACCACAAGTGGTTCGTTTATCCGAAAAATATCGGTAATTTCAGATAATGATCCACCTGAACACCTTCTCCAGAACAACATTTCAATAAATGAAGATGAAATTTTGGTTCTTAAAGACAGTTGGGGCGTATCTGTGAAAGATCCAGATGTATTAGACTTCGACTTACGTATGACAATTACTGTGGATAATGGTATTTTCAGCCTGGGGAAAACCAATAATATCAGTTTTCTAACAGGCGATGGTTATCGCGATACAGTGGTTGTGATTAGTGGAAAAGTGGATCATGTTAATCAGGCGATTAATGGCATCACATTTTTTCCAGCCCACAATTTCTCAGGCAAAGCAAAGATGACCTTTCGAACAAATGATCTCGGCGCCTCAGGTTCAAATAACCTTTCCAGATATGATGAGGACATTATTGAAATTGACATTAAAGAAGTTCCCGATGCGCCCTATATTAGTGATTCTGGTCTTGTAACCTTATCAGAAGATACCATTGCCAGTGTCAGCCTCAGTCTGACAGATGTTGATGGAGAAATTGTCAACATTGCTGTAGCATCTGCTTATACGCCTTTGATACCTTCCAGTCAAATCAGCCTCACCAGTACAGATCTTGCAATCATTGATGGCGGTTATACCATTCTGACATCAAAAGCGTCTGTTCACCCTTTATCCATGAATATTCAACCGGCTTTGAATCAATTTGGTGAAACTGATATTTTTATCATCCTTACCGATGCATCAGGTCTGACATTTACAAGAAATATTCCCATCAAAGTTTTGCCAGTTAACGATATGCCAACAATCTCAAACATTGAAAATCAAACATTAATTGAAGATATTCCCTCTATCCCAATCCCATTGACAGTGACAGATCTTGAATCCTCTCCGGAATCCCTTTCATTTTCAGTGAGCAGTTCCGATCCTTTGAAAATATCGCGTGTCACATTTGAAGGTCAAGGCAATTTGCGAACCATGACGATTCATCCTGCACAAGATGCTGTTGACGCTGTTCAGATCACAATAACTGTTTGGGACCATCAAGGCGGATCATCACATACCGCTTTTAGTTTATATATTATTCCTGTCAATGATTTACCTGTTGTTTACTTACAAGCAACTGCCGGTGGTTTGGAAGATCACACAACCATTATTCCCTGGACATTGAAGGATGTCGATGGGGATATATTAAAAATCTCTGCAATCAGCACCAATGAAGAATGTGTACCTGATGAAAATATTATTATTGACGGCCCCAATATAAGCAAAGTCAATGATATTTTTAATTTGCAAACAATTGTGGGGGAACCATCAAATCTAAGTATGATTATCCAGCCTCTTGAAAATCAGAATGGAGATGTCAATGCAATTATGACAATCACTGATGTTGACAGCATTCCAATTATGGCCAAATGTTTACTTCATATTACACCAGTAAATGACCCGCCAACAATTGCATCAATAGAAACACAAATCACCAAAGAGGATCAATTTACCGCTCCAATTCTTATTCAAGTTGCTGATATTGATAATAACGCAAACGATTTGTCTATTTCTGCGCATTCATTGAACCTTACACGTGTTTCTGATGAAGGCTTTTTGATTGAAGGACAAGGAGAGAACAGGTATTTGGTTATAACGCCCCAAGAAAATCAAAATGGAAGTGTACCTATCACAGTCATTGTTCACGACCCGGATGGTCTGACAGCATCCACACAATTTAACCTTGATATCATACCTGTAAACGATAAGCCTTCTATTACAGATATTGATGATCAAACTACAGCAATTAATATTCCCATTGAGCCGATTCCCTTTATGATTGAGGATCTTGAAACCCCTGCCAATGCGTTGACATTGACAGTAAAATCATCCATTGCCATTGATATCAGTTTTTCCGGAACCGGCAATAATCGATTGCTTCACATCATTAATCCGCAAACCTATATTGGATTAGTCACCATTGATGTTATTGTTGCTGACAGTGAACAACTGACACGCAACACAACCTTTACCCTGACCATTACTGAACATAACGATCCACCTGAAATCAGCGAATTGAATGATCAGGAAATACAGGAGGATGGTATATTACAAAATTTCGAATTCACTGTTTCCGATATCCAAAGCGATGCCAGTGAACTCGAAGTCAGCGTTCAATCCATGAATGAATACCTGGTCCCCCAACAAAATATTATATTAGATGGTGTTGGCGCCATGCGACGTTTGACAATCAAACCTGTTCGAAATCGCTCTGGTGAAGCATTTATCCAGATTATGGTCAAAGATCCATATGGCTTGAAAACAATATCAGAATTTACACTCACAGTGCTTCCTGACAATGATCCACCCATTCTATCACTGGTATCACCTGGTGCTTGCGGCAATCGCTTTACATTGCTTCACGATTTAGCCGGTAGATCTGTTGCTTTTGGGCTGAACGACCTCGGTCAGTTGGGCATTGGACAACCCGATAACCAGTTTTCACCAGTTTCCATGATGGATAATGTCAGCCGATTGTATGCGGGTGAACTCCATGCTGCTGCATTGACTGTTGATGGCAGCATTTATGTTTGGGGAAGCAATGATTTTTATCAACTGGGAATAGATCATATTGTTTCCGCCGATATGCCGCAATTATTGGAAACTCCTATCAACAATGTGCAAAGTATGGCATTGGGTGAACGTCATAGTATCGCATTGGATAAAGATGGAAAATTATGGGTTTGGGGTGACAATACATTCGGGCAAACCGGAACAAACAGTCTGGAGTCAGTCAAAACGCCTGTTCAGTTGTTGCAAAACAGTGAGAACCAACCTTTGAACCCTATGGCAGCAATCTCTGCTGGAAAATTCCACTCTGTTTCACTGGATCAAACAGGCACTGTATGGTCATGGGGACGAAACGATTGGGGACAACTGGGCAATGGTACACAAACCATGCACACTTTCCCAATGCAAGTATTGGATTCAGATGGTGCCCCATTTCAAGGTGTTGTTGCCATTGCATCAGGAGAAAATTTTGTTTTGGCGCTAACCAATGATGGAATTGTTTGGGCATGGGGTGAAAATTCATCCGGTCAACTGGGCCTGCCGCGAGAAGAAAAATCGCGACTATACCCGCATTTGATTGAAATGAAAATCCCCTGTCAAGCCATCGCTGCCGGACATCAACATGCACTGGCCCTTACCACTGATGGTCATGTATTGTCATGGGGAAACAATACTAATGGTCAGTTGGGTATTGGCAGCTATGTTTCCACTCATACCCCCACCCAGGTAATTCTAGAAAATGGCAATTTACCATTGAATCATGTCCAATCCATTGCTGCTGGTGATGATCACAGTATGGCGATCCTGGATAATGGTCATGTCATGCTTTGGGGGAAAAACAGTTCCGGTCAATTGGGAAACAGCACGCCAACAGATCAGAAAAACCCAATCCCCCTGCAAGGAAATGATCCTGATGGTCTGTATAATGTGTTTACATTTTTAGAAGATCACGATTCAATCTCATTTGCCTTTATGAGTGCTGATGCTGAAACTGAAAGTCAGTTTCTTACAGCTACAGCGCAATCTTACAATCTTTCCATGATCACCCAGGAAAATATCGCAATAAGCCATGTCAATGGCGAGTCTATTTTGACATTAACACCTGTGCCTGATGCTATGGGGATGGCCAATCTTTGTGTTTCATTGTCAGATGAACAAAAAATGGCAGTCACATCATGCATACAGCTCTATATAGAAAATATAAACGATTCTCCCAACATTGATCACGTTCCAGCACAAAAAACCAGTGAACGTTCCATGCTTGGCCCAATTATTCTCACAATTAGTGATCTCGAAAGCCAGGCCCAGGATCTATCCATAACAGCTCGTTCCTTAACACCTGAAATGATAAGTGAATCGGATATAACCATCGTCGGTTCCGGTTACTCCAGGTTGTTGTTCATTGAAACCCAGGATCAAACCCATGGTACTGTATCAATTATATTGACTGTTCACGATCCACAAGGATTGACACAATCTGTAACATTTCCGCTATTTATCAATGATCGACCAGATATTACAGCCCCATCAATGATCCATTTGAGTGAAGATCAACCCTTTTCTCTAAATTTTATTGTTGCAGATATTGAATCTGCCCCTTGTTCCATTACGCCTGTCATCGTATCAGGTGATCCATCTTTGATTGATCCAGAAGGGATTGCCTTTACTTGTAATAACAATCAATTTGATGCCAGATTCATTCCACAAACGAATAAAAGCGGTATCTGTATGCTTACGCTGATTGTGTCTGATGATATGGCTGAAAGCTATAAACATATTACTGCATCAATTCAACCGGTCAATGATCCCCCTGAAATACTTGTGGCACAGCCCACCCAATCATACACAGAAAATCAATCTTCGATTCTTATCTGTTCGGATGCAGAGCTTGTGGATGTAGATTCCCTTAGTTTTGATCTGGGTAGCCTGTCAGTTCAAGTAACAGAAAATGCAGAAAAGCAGGATCGCCTGTTTATCCAGGATTCCAATGATGCAAACGCCATTCGGGTGATTGAAGTTAGTGGCAATCTGAACGTATTTTACATTGGCATCCCACTGGGAATCATATCAGGTGGACAAACAGGATATTCCCCACTAACCATTCGTTTGAACAATAATGTATCCAAACAGGCAATGACCAGGTTAATTCAACAAATCGCCTTTTCTCATGACTCAGACCGCCCCAATGCATCAGATCGTCACATAGCAGTTGTTTTAACTGAAAGTGATGGCACAGTGGGAATCCCAGCATCATTGACCATTCCTGTCGCAGCAGTTAATGATACTCCCCAATTGTATTTAGACAATACTGTCATTGCAAATGCCATTGAAATTTCATCCTTGTATGAAAAAGAACAATTAATTTTTGATGAAAACCATGTGGGACAATTAATGATTAAAGATCCAGACATTCTGGCAAAGAATATGTCTCTTGAAATTCAGACAGAAAAGGGGATCATATCTTTGAATACAGATGTTGCCATTGAAATAACCCAACATACCGCCACTCACCTTTCAGTTTGTGGATCGTTAACATCAATTAATACAGCGATAGCGAGTATGGTTTATTCTGCATTTGCTGATGTTCAGGGCAAGGAAGTGATTTACATTTCAGCAATGGATCATGGTTACAATGGTTTGGGTGATGTCCAATGGCAAGTATTTGAATTGCACACCCTTGTAATCAGCGATAACGATCCGCCAGAAATTCAACAGATTCCAGATCAATACTTTGATGAGGACACAGAAATCAGCATCCCCTTTGCAATAACTGATGTGGATGGCGATGACATCGTTCTGACCATTGCATCCTTTGCATCAGAAATAATTCAGCCAGATAGAATTTCGCTGAAAGGCCCTGCAATTATTCAAGAAGAAAACAGTCAATATACCATTCGTGTTGGCGTGGACGCATCAGCATCCTTAACATTGGTGTGCCTGCCAGAAATAAATCAGTCGGGCGAAGTTCCTTTTGTATTAACTGCTTTGGATCCAGAACATTACAGCCATGTGTATTCATTTTCTTTACATGTGAGACAAGTTAACGATCCACCCACTTTAAGCGGTATCTTTACCCCCATGACCTATATTGAAAACAGTTCACCCATCACATTTTGCAAGGGAATAAATCTATTTGATCCAGATCATAATGATATGGTTCAGGCTGTTGTTCGCATTGTTAATAACTATCAATATGGCGATCAGATTTCACAAACCCTTTATGGCAATATCATTGCTGTTGCTGAAGGCAACAGTTTAACTTTTTTGGGTGTATCATCATGGACAGATTATGAATCTGTTTTAGACAGTCTTACTTTTGAACATTCAACAAACAATCCTGATGAAAATACGCGAAGCATTGTTATCTCTGTGAACGATGGTGTGGATAGCAGTCTGGCAATTACGCGAACCATTCATGTGAAAGCCAGCAATGATCGTCCCAGTCTCTTTTTAGATAACGAACAGGTCAAAGACTATATAGCAATACCTGATATTCTGGAAGAAAGTCAGTTACGTTTCAATTATGAAGAAAACTTCCTGGAAATACGCGATCCAGATATTCGTGATGGCAAAATGACCATCCAAATTACAGCAAATAAGGGACTTCTCACATTAAATGCCCTGGCTACTCAGAATTTAACACTGATTCAAGGGCAATTTAAGAATTTTGAATCAGTAATATTTCAAGGACAATTAACGCATATCAACAATGCTTTGAATGGAATGTACTATTGGTCATCCCCTGATCAACTAGGCGATGCGCACATTGTGGTTCAAATGAATGACAATGGATTTAGTGGCGATGGTCCTGGCATTGATGTTATCCAGATGCTTTCATTTAAAATAAATGCTGTGAACGATCCACCAGTGATTGCAAAAATCAATAGTCAGGTTACCCTTGAAGACACTGCGGTGTCTATACCTGTTTCTTTGTCTGATCAGGAATCCGACCCCTTGACAATCTGGTTGGAATCTGGCGACCCCTTGCTGGTAAATCCTTCAGAATGCTCATTTATGGGAAATCGAATTCTATTGGTCAATAAAAATAAATATGTTATTGATACCAGTGGCACGGCTGCACAAGTAACCGCAGTCATCAAGCCATCAGAAGACAGCTATGGGCAAACCATGCTAACTGTATTGGCCACTGATGGTCAGTTAACTGAAACGCGACAATTTTCATTCTCGGTCCTGGCTGACAATGATCCACCCAAATTTACTGTGATCCCCTCAGAAAGCTATCCTGAAGCATTAACTGTATACTATTTGGATCTCAATCCCTATGTGTTGGATATTGATCATCCAGATGATCAGCTTCAATGGTCTGCAACCAGTGAATCATTGGATGTCAGTATTTCAAAAGGTTTATTGACCATGTATCCGCCAAACACTGACTGGTATGGTAGTGCATCAGTAAATATTACAGTTACCGATCCTGAGGGTTTATCCCTTACCGGTTCAATTTCAATTGAGATAACGCCTGTGCCTGACACTCCGGTTATTTCTAAAATTTCAGATCAGGTGTTTGCATTGGGGAGCAATATTCCAATACTTCCATTCACTGTTACTGATGCTGAAGGCGGGGATCTTCACATTTCAATTCATTCTTATAACGAAAATATGATACCCAATAATGACAGTGCCTTATCAATAAATGAAAATGGACAAAACTACCAATTCTCAACTGAAGCAGGCATCACAGCCGGTCTGTCATTATCCATTGTTCCTGTTGCAAACATGGGTGGGGCTGCAGATATCTGCATGACAGTCACTGATGATACACAATTATCCACCACCAGTTGTTTCAATGTGCATATGGCTCCTTATTTAATTACAGCCATTTCAGGCAGTCATGGAAGTATCAATCCAGAAGGTGTTGTGGCCATAGATAAAGAGGGTGCATATTTGCCATTCTATTTTGTACCGGATCCAACATATCAGGTAGATATGGTCATTGTTGATGGAAAATCAGTAGGATCAGTGTCTGAGTATATCTTTTTTGATATTCGTGACAATCATAGCATTCGTGTATCTTTCCGAACAGCAGACACGTTTACAATCACCCCAAAAGCCGGTGCCGGCGGATCAGTAAAACCATCAGAAGAACAAACTGTTTACACAGGTGATGATTTTACTTTTTCAATTGTGCCAAATGAAGGCTTTGCCATTGCTGATGTGCGTATAGACAATGTCTCAGTTGGCATTACAAAAGAATATCTATTTGATAACATCTCTAAAAATCATGAGATCGCTGCTTATTTCAAAGCTGTAGCGACACCAGTAGCACAATTCAATGCAAATCCACAAACTGGTTATGCTCCATTAACAGTGAAATTAGACAATCAATCTCAAGGCGATATTGAGACATACAAGTGGAATTTTGGTGATAATTCTGATAGCGGATTACCATCACCTGTACATACCTATGCGTCACCAGGTCTTTATTCTGTGAGTCTTACAGTCACTGGTCCTGGCGGAACAAATACGCTTGTTAAAGAAAATTTCATAACTGTTCAGCGACTTCCTGTACAAATCGATTTTCAGGCAGACCAACGTCTGGGTGTGGCACCGCTCATAGTTCAATTTATTGAAACCAGCGAAGATAATATTCTCAGCCGGCAATGGGATTTTGGTGATGGCCAGACTTCACACCTGATTAATCCATCATATACTTATGAGGAACCTGGCAATTACTCGGTCAGTCTGACAGTTACAGCTGATGCCGGCACTCGGGTGATTGAAAAGAAATCCTATATTCAAGTTCTGGGAAGAAAAATATTTGGAAATATTACAGGTGAAGATATCGGAAACCAGGGACTTGCTGGATATAAAATTTCTGTATGGAAAGAAAATACAGTGATTGCAGAAACAACATCAGACAGTCATGGTAATTATACTGTGATGAATCTACCGGTTTACGAATCATTTCACGTTTCAGCCTGCCCTCCAGATCTTGAGAGTCGGTATTTCTGTCAATACTTCGATAAACAGGATACACTAGATCTGGCGCAACCTATCTCTACAATAGACATGGATGCAGTCAATATTGATTTTATCCTCGAACCAGCACCAGAAAATGGCATAAGCGGAATAATTATGAATCAAAGCGGATTTGATGAATCTTATGTGGTTGAAATCTGGTCGGAAAGCATTGGTATGGGTCGTTCTGTCACTGTAGATGAAAACAATCGTTTTGAATTGAATGGCTTGCGGCCATCATCAGACTATCGTATATATGTATGGTCATCCGAATTACAGCAATTCTTTTACTACACAATTCCATCAGGAGAGACACCAGGTGTTTATATACCAACAACAAGTGCCAGTGCATGGCAGGCAGCAACACAGGTGCCTGTTGATATAGAAAAATTGATACATATCAATATTTTTATCCATTCCGATCCTTTTATTCGGGGCAAAGTTCTGGTTGATGGCACCCCGCTGGAAAACCAATGGGTCAATGCCTGGTCCAGTGTACTTCAAGCCGGTTTTGGTGCATTTACTAATTCTCTGGGAGAATATCAGATTGTCGGCTTGCTAACTGAACACGAAGGCGCGCCAGTAAGCTATATTGTTGAAGTTCAGGATAGCCCATATCCCTATCAGGTATATGACAATCAAACTCAAAGGGAAAACGCTACCCTTGTTTATGTGAATACCGATCATGTGGATTTCAATTTGCAGGGTGGCGCATCCATTTCCGGAACAGTCACTGATTTTAATGGCCTGCCATTAAATCAGGTAACAGTCTCAGCACAATCACAAAGTACAAATGGTCGAGGAACAACAATGACTGATGTCAATGGAGATTATCTAATCAAAGGTTTACCGCCAGCAAATGATTATATTGTTGCAGTATATCCTGTTTACTACCCACTGACCTATTATTCTAACAAGAGTTCAAAAGAAACAGCCAACCTTGTAAATGTTTCTGGAGCAGGTGCCCAAAATATTGATTTTATTCTTCAAAAAGGCGCCATTATTCGCGGGTATTTATATCTTGAATCAATGGATCAGCCCTCACCTTCAGGAATCTGGGTGAATGTCTGGTCAGAATCCACGCAGACCGGTGGAGATGTCCCCACTGATGCGACAGGTCGTTTTGAAATAACAGGACTTGAGGCTGATGCCACAGATTATGTCATTTCTGTTATTACCCCCGAATACGTACCATCGTTCTATGCTGAAGATGCTCCCAATCAAACTGTACATAGCTGGGAATTGGCAAAAGGGGTTCAACCATCACGAACCATGCAGCGCAATCTGATTTTAATTAAGGGGGGACAACTATCCGGTCGGATAACATTTAGTAATGAAGCTATTGATGGTGTTTATATTGAGGCATGGTCAACAGACACACAGGCATGGCGCTCTGTCTTAAGTTCTGGTAATAGCACCGGCCCAAATTATTTTATCGAAGGTCTTTTACCTGGTAGTTATCAGATCCGATTCAGTCATTCTCAATACATTGATGTCAGCAAAGCGATTTCAATCTCTGATGGCGATAATGTGTTGAATATGAGCCTGGAAAAACCAAACCGACGAATTGTTGGGACCATTCTGGGACTTGAAATTGGGACTGAGGCAACAATCACTGCCTGGTCAAAAGAAATGAATGTGGCTGAATCCATTCAGCTAAAAGGTAATGGCTCTCCAATTGACTACAGATTTGACAACCTAAAACCAGGCAAAGATTATCGTGTGGAATTTCGATCCGCCTATTATCCATTTATTGTATTTGATAACGTCAATCATTGGACAGATGCCCAAATGATAGATATTTCCAATGGCAATGCGAGTGATATTGACTTTGATTTACCGCCCCCTGGAAGATCGTCAATTTCAGGAACCATCACTTTACCTGATACCCCGGAATCTAATACTTCAATTTGGATTGACGCCTATTCAGATCAACTTAAAACAGGTAAAGGGATTGAGCTTTTTGTTTCAAATACACAGGTTGACTATCAAATGCATGGCCTGCAAAGCGCCAGTGATTATATTGTGAGTATCTGGTCTGCCAAATATCAAGACATTTTTTACAATCAGACCAGCAAACGTACTGAAGCAACCCCTGTGAACACAAACGATGCCGATCATATTGATTTTATTCTTTCTGCAGGTGGAAAAATTTTAGGTTATGTGACTGATACTTCAAACAAACCGGTTTATGGCATGATTATTGAGGTACAATCCGATCAAACCGGTTTTTATTATGGTGTTGTGACTGATGACCGCGGATATTTTCAAATGGATGGTTTGAGCAAGGCATCAGATTACATTGTTGCTGCCCATAACCCTGGAGAATCCATTCAATATTATGCGGTTGATGGCATGACAATTGATCGTAATAAAGCGACAAATCTGACAATAGACAACAACTCCATTTCATTGCAATTATCATTAATTCAAACCGGTTGGATCAAAGGCAAAGTCACTGATGAAACCGGAAAAGCAATTACTGGCATCTGGGTATCCGCATGGTCAGATACAGCCCGCACAGGCAGCAGCTCACATACTGATAATGATGGACAATTTTCAATTACCGGTTTACCTGATGCACTGGATTTTCAGGTGAGTGTCCAATCTGTTGATGGCGCATATATTGATCAAACAAAAGGCCCCATTAGTGTTTATGCTGAAAATGTTCTATTTGTAATGAACAAAGGCTTTACATTCAGTGGTCGGGTTGAAGACATGGATAATAATGGGCAAACAAATGTCAGTGTTGTTTTATGGTCAAGTACGAATAACATCTTTAGAAGTGTACAGACAAATAACTCTGGTGACTTTGATATTCAGGGATTGAAAGCATCAGATGATTACATTCTTCGTGTCACCCCGCAATCTGACGTAAATTTGGCAATATTCCAGGAAAAGGGTATCCAGTTAAGTGGGTCAAAAAATCGCACGATTGTACTCACTGAAGGTATTCGCGTTCAAGGAAATGTTCAGGTTCTTGATCTCAATTCAGGAACATGGATCAACTACACGAAAACGACCAACATTTCAGTATATACCATAGATAATTCGTTTCTGGTTTCAGGTCAAAGTAAAACAGATGGTACTTATGTGATATCCAATATTGCCAGGCAATCAACAATTATATTACGTGTGAACGCAGCCGGGTTTACACCCCTTGAACTGTCTTTAGATACACAAGCACAAACCAATGAGCAAGATTTAAAACTGGTTTCAGGCGCAACGATCAGTGGATGTATCAAAGATCAATCCGGACGATTAATTAAAAATGCACGGATCATGATTCGATCAACTGAAGCACAGATGGCTGTGACTGGTATCAGCGATAACCAGGGATGCTTTGAAATTGCTGGATTACGTGACACTGTATTTGATTATGAAATCAGTGTTCAGGCAAATGGCTATATTTCACAGAGCAAAGGCGGAAAAAAAGCCGGAGATACTGTTCATTTTACACTGCATCAAACAAGTCCCCATGCCATCACAGGTCGTATTTTGGATCGTTATCATAACGTTCCACCTGAAAGTGTTTCAGTGGTTGTCAAACTGTTCAAAAAAACAGATGAACCTTTTGGTGGTTATATTGGCAAAACACAAATAAATGAAAATGGTTATTTTTCATTTATTGGACTTGAGGCAGGACAAGCCTATCATATTCAATGCATCGTTAGGCTGGCTGATGGCAGTGAGATGATGCAATGGGCCTTAGATGATAATGGTTTAGGAAGAGAAGGTGCGGATGATTATCTGGCTGGGGATGATTTTGAAATGATTGTGGATATTGTTTGGGAATAATACCAGGAAAACTCAGAAACTGGCTGTAAATTAGTTTTTTTATAAGGTTGAGGCAAATATTCTTTTTACAACAGTCTATGTTCGGGCGAACCTTCTGTTTGCCCTTGAATAATAACCGGAATCAAATACATGATCGTCGAACTTTGCTTTTCAAAAAAAGATTTGACCCTGGCTATCGTTCAACAAGGAGCAATTAAACCATGCCAGAAAAAACACTTTCAAAAAAGGTCAGCGGGATTCGTATCTTTTTATGTTGCCTAATATTTTTTGGATTTATCAAAGCTGCAGTTGCGGATCATTTTTTGTATACAGCGCCGACTAGGTGCTATGTTATCAATATATATGATTCTGCCCCCGGTAGTTGTTTTATTGAGAATTTATTTGGCGGTTTTGGTGTAATTGATCTACTGTTTTTTTTGGGCTTGTTGATAATTATCATTACCTGTCATGTATCTCTTCGAAAACAAGACAAGCACAAAGATGAATAATGGTTTTGTGACGTATTTTCGAACATAGCTTTGATAAAGGCTTTTGTTCGTAGGGCGAACATAAGGTTTGCCCCTATATTGGTTTCGGACAACAGTTGACTTTGTCTTTTTATTCGGCCCCTAAATTATACATAAGCCCGACAGAAAGGAGTGATTTATGGATAATATTATGGGAAATACTATTCCTTTTTTATTAGGCAAGATCCCATTTTTGGGCGTTTGCTTGAGTTTTATATTTAAAGAAGAAATTCAGGCATGGTGGAAAGGGTTGCGCGCAAAATACATAAATAACACTTATGAAGGCTCTTTTCATTGGATGAAAAGCCACAATTTTGGGCAGGGTGAATATGTTCGCGTAGACAGTGAAAAAGCAAAGGGTAAAGGTGCTGGATGTCATATTACCTACATTAACACTGGGCGAAAATCATGTTTACCCTGGTCTGTATATCCACAGTATGAATTCCAGGAACTGGGGTCCCAGGAAAAATTAGCTTGTGAAAATGCTTATAATCATAATTTAACCTGCCTGGAGAGTGATCGCAAAGCGGTTGAATTTTTTTTGAATTGAGAGAAGCATACCACTCCAGGGGATTGTGGCGTACTTACTTATAAATCGAGATTAAAAAATGTGTAGACTTAAGCCTCATAATGTTCTATGAGAATGAATATGATCGTCCAGCTTGGGGCAATAACTAATCCAACCATAAAAAAAAGGAGCCTACGAATGTATCAACTCGCTAAAATTGATAGGAGCGATTATCAACTTTCATTTTTCACTGAAATTGAAACTGCGTTTTCAGAAAATGAAAAAAGGAGAAATGCAACCCAAAAATGAAGAAATGCGCGATTACATACAGAAAACTATGAAATATAGAGCTTAAGTAAAGGCCTTCAAAAAGAGATACATTCTTACCACAGATATGGTGAAATACATTTCGTGGTGAGATGCTCGCTGATTTTGAAATGATCAGAGCTGATATTGGTTATTAAAAATATGGTTAAAAGATTTTGCTTTTACCGCTTTACTTATTGTATTTATGTTCAGCCCAAATTTTATTCATTTTTTAAAGTATGTAAAAATATTTTAAAATACAGATGTTTTTTAAGGAATGCTCTGAAAATAAGTTCCCCATTTTCAATTATGTTCGTTTTAAACGACTGGAGACCAACTTTTTAGATTGGGCCTTCCACATGTGAAGATGTGGACTTCAGCCATTCAAAATGGGTAACATATTGTTCGAATATTCCTAAGAAAGGATTGATATAATGAAACCTAAAAAACGAATATTAAGTGGTATGCGTCCAACCGGTGTACTTCATCTGGGTAACTATCATGGCGCATTGGCCAACTGGTTTAATATGCAGGATAACTATGATTGTTTTTTCTTTATAGCAGATTGGCACGCACTGACGAGTGATTATGAAAAGACTGGTCATATTAAAGAAAGTATCCATGAAATGATTATTGATTGGCTAAGTGTAGGCCTTTCCCCTGAAAAATGTACCATGTTTATTCAGTCTGACATAAAGGAACATGCTGAATTATTTTTGTTATTATGTATGATTACACCGACCCCATGGTTGGAACGAAACCCAACATACAAAGAACAGGTCACACAGTTATCCAATAAAGATTTGTCGACATTTGGTTTTTTGGGATATCCTGTACTTCAAGCTTCAGATATTATTATGTATAAAGCAGAGGGTGTTCCAGTTGGAATTGATCAGGTTCCACATGTGGAAATAACACGTGAAATTGCTCGTCGGTTTAATTATTTATATGATAAGGTTTTTCCTGAACCTGAAGCCATTTTGACGCAAAATCCTAAAATATTAGGGATTGACCGTCGGAAAATGAGCAAAAGTTACAACAATGCAATTTTTCTATCAGATAATCCATCTGAAATTGAAAAAAAAGTTCTTGAAATGATTACCGATCCCCAGAGAAAACGAAAAAAAGATCCAGGAGATCCTGAGATTTGTAATGTATTTGATTTTCATAAGTTGTATAGTGATGATGCGCTGATTGCGGAAATGGACAGGGGGTGTCGTAATGCAGAAATTGGTTGCGTGCATTGTAAAAAAGAAATGGCCAAAAATTTGATCGCAACGCTGGCACCTGTTCATGAAAAACGACAGTATTATCTGAACAGGCCAGATGAAGTTAAGGATATAATTCAATCGGGTTCGAATAAAGCGCGAATTGTTGCACAAAACACGATGAGGCAGGTTAGAGATGCGATAAACATTTAAATTGAAACAAATTGGGGATCATATTTAGATCCCCTTTTTTATATCATAGGTTTGTCGATGACACAAAATAAATTTATATGCTGTTCTTCATTTTCAATAACTATTTTACCACCGAGTTCATCAAATAATTCATGCAAGTCTTCTCTGGATCGATGAATTAAATCCCAATCCAAAGCTATTCTCATTTCCCAGGCAGCAGGATTCCTGTTATCAAAATTTCCGATAATTAATCGTCCACCAGGTTTAACAGCTTTATATAAGCATTTTCCTGCCAATTTGGCTATTTGGTCAGAAAAATAATCAAATAATCCGGCTGTATAAATTAAATCGCATGAATTTTCGTACAGGCCATCTTGAATAATATTCTTTATAGCCAGGTTATGAAATTCGAAAATAAAATTGGTTCCTTCTTTTGAGCTGATTTCATACATTTTTCGCTGGGCATATTTTAATGCGTTTAGATCTTGATCTAAAAAATGAAATTCCGCTTTGCGCGCATTGTATTTTTTTACCTCAGATATAATGCGTTGGACTTCAAACGCAGGCCCTGAAGCAACAGTTAAAAATTTAGCAGTTTTTTCAGGTGGAATACGTTCAAAAACCTCTGCAATTTTTTCAGCTAAGTATTCAGCTCGATTTCGAACAGCCTGTGCAGCAGGTTTCTTTATCCAATAATAATGAAGGCACTTTGAAAATAAACTATTTCCAGCAGCTTCATTACGATAAATCAGGTTCATTGTTTCATAATCACCAGCATATCCCAATGGTTTGTAATATGATCGTGATGTAAAAGGGTCTTCATAAATAAGATTGCGCATTCTGCGATGAAAAAACTTCACACACAAACGAATAGATTCATGATCATTTTGATCAAATCCCAGAACAGTTCCTAAAAATATCGGTGTAAAAATTTGATTTAAATGTTGAGCGATTACCTCAGTTACTGTAGTTTCAATCAATTCAAGCTGTGCACGATCACTTTTATCCAATAATTTTTCCAGTTCATCAACCTCTTCTTTCAATGATAGCAACCATTCTTTTGCTTCATAGACTTTACATCGAAAAGCGTAGGGCACTTTTTGTTCACTTTCTATCATTTTTTTGTAATTTTTGATGATTTTCGATGTGTGTCTGAGTAAATCAATCACCTGTGTTTTTATGGATTCACCAATAATGGCAAAAGCAATATAATACAGGCCATTTTGCTGCTTTTTTTGACGGATATATCTGAGATTGAAAATACCAATTTCAAAATCTTCAAAAAAGAATTGTGCCCCTTTTAAAGATTGTTTGTCATCAAAGGGTTCATTTGATGACAGGGCGACACCAAAAACAGAATAATTGATCACATCATACTTTATGCTATTTAAATAGACATAACAAACTTCACCATCATAAGTTGGAATACGATCCTGGCGGACAACTGGTTTCCGATCCCCATAATCAATTTGTTTGACAATGAAATTTTCATGAATAGAGTCAGAAGACATTGACATTTAAAGCTCCTTCATGTTAGTTTTATTTATCAAACAAAAAAGCAAGATATATGCCGAAGGCAAAAAATTGATTAAGAACAGGCGAATACCAATGGCAGACCATAATTATAACAATTATATGAAAAGTATTGAATCTGGTGCGGTGGAGGACTCATCTGTGTATTTGATTCATGGTGATGAGTATCTTGTCAAAAATGTTTTTAAGTTATTAAAGGCAAGATTACTTCCTGAAAATAAACAAAAAACCAATCTTACTTTAATTGATGGCGCTATTGAAAACATTCCATCAGCCATCGAACAACTTAATACTTACGCATTAATGCCTGGAACACGAATAATTTTAATTAATGATTCACAAATATTTTACGCCGGTCATGATCGCTCAGCATTACTTGAAAAAGGGCAAACAGCCTTTGCTGATAATCAAATGAACAAGGCTGCAAGGTATTTTCTAAATCTTTTGGCCGCTGAAAAATTGACAACCAAAGATATACAATCTGAACGAATTGCTGAAACAATTCAATTCATTACGAAAGATGAATCCTCACACCATGCACAATGGATAGCGGATGTGGCCTCCCACTGTATCTCTGAAAAATTGGCTGTACCCAACCTGATGAACCATTCAGATATGTTGACTGAAAGCATTGTAAAAGGATTTGCCCAAAGAAATATCCTGATTATCACCACAGATACTGTTCAAAAAAACAGACGACTTTACAAGACCATTGTTAAGCATGGTACAGTGATTAATTGTCAAATACCAAAGGGGTTTGTCAAAGCAGACAAAGACCAACAGGATAAAACATTTCGTGAAAATGCACAAAATGTACTGGCAAAATTTGGAAAAAACATGACACCTGATGCTTTTGCCATGATGCGGACAAAACTTGAGCCTGGTTTACGTAGTTTTACTGTAAGCCTGGAAAAACTCATTCAATATGTTGGAGAAAGAAAGAAAATTACGCGCGATGATGTTGATGCTGTATTGGAACGAACCCGACAAGATCCGATTTTTGAGCTGACCAATGCATTGGCTGATCGTAATTTAATTGTTGCACTGGCTGTATTGGACAATCTATTTTCCAACCAGTTTAATCCTTTACAAGCGATAGCTGCAATCTCCAATCTAATCAGGCGATTATTGCTCATTGATGATGTTAAGGCAAGGTATAAAGGGAGTTATCGGAAAGGAATGTCATTTGCTCAGTTCAAAAATTCTTTTTTTCCAAATGTCCTGGAATATGATCAGCAGCTGGCAGAATCGGCAGCATCTGAAAAACCAAAGGAAAACACTCCTCCGAAAAAAAAAAAAACGAAAGTCAACACCACCTTGATGATCGCAAAGAATCCAAAAAGTATTTATCCAGTATATTTGAGCTTTAAATCATCGGATAATTATGCTCGAAAAGAATTGATCCAGGCTTTTCAGATTCTATATGAAGCGGATAAACGTATCAAGTCAGGCAGTCAAAATAAGGCTCAAATTATTGAGCATGTACTCATTGATATTTGTCGTAGAAAAAAATGATATAATTGTAAGCATAGGAAAAATTTTGTCAGATATTACCTCAAGATAACAACCAATAACATGCAAACGAGCAAGATCATTAAAAAGAGAATACAATTCCGAACGAATCGCTTCTTTTTGTAAAGCCGTGTCACAGATGCCTCATCCATGAAACTTTTCAACGCTTTTTTTATATGTGAGTGTCTAATCACCCGCGATTGCTCACTAAAGGCAACCATCAGGCTACGATCACAAATAATATTGATCAATCGCGGTAAACCATTACTGTATTGATAAATGCGTCGATATATTTTTTCCGAAAACCAGGGTTGTGTACTTCCTGAACCACCAGCCACGCGGATTCGATGCTGAATATAGGCAATGGTATCTGGCAGAGAAAGGGGGCCGAGACGATAACGTATGGTGATTCGCTGGTATATTTTCAATAGCTGAGGGCGTCTGAGATTTTCGGATAATTCCAGTTGACCGATGAGTATCACTTTTACCAGTTTTTGTTTTTCTGTCTCAATATTGGAAATCAAACAAAGTTGTTCTAAAGTTTCATCACTGAGGTTTTGGGCCTCATCAACAATAATTACCGATATGATATCCTTTTCATGCAAGGCAATTAAATGCTTTTGAAGTAATCTCAGAGTTTTTTCATTTGCTTGCTTTTGTGTTTCAAGACCAAAATCACTGACAACTGTCTCAATCAATTCCTGGGGTGAAATTTTGGGGTCAACAATCATGGAAACCTGAACTTCCTCGCCAATTTGCATAATCAAGGATCGCACAGTGATTGTTTTTCCCATACCTGGTTCACCGGTAATTTCAACAAAACCTTCTTCAGTGCTGATACTATATAATAAATGACGCATCACTTCTTTATGCACTGTGCTGGGAAAAAAATACTCAGGGTCTGGGCTTAACTGAAAGGGTTTGTCGTTTAATTCAAAGAAGGCTTGATATGACATTGTTCAATTCCATATATCATCTAAAAAGTCTTTTAATCTGTTCGTAATTCTTTGAACCCAGTTTTCTTCAACATCATGAAAAAATGGCGGAAGTGGTTGCGCAAATGGTTTATCAACTTTTCCGACCTGAGATTCTGGTTGTTCGAGTTTTTCATGATTATTCGTGATTGCCGGGTCCAAATCAATTTTGTTGATACTGTTCATCATGTGAATGATATCATCTATCAGTATTTCAGGTTCCAGAGGTTCAGGATAACAGTCATTTTGGCTGATACCATGTCGTTCCAGATCAGTCATTTTTGATGATTCCACGAGCTTGACGATACGAATATTGGGCTGATTCTGTATCAAGGTCTTAATAAACAGCACCGATTTCGTAAAATTATCAACTGTGTCAACAATCAGCAATGATGGCTTTTGGCGAATAATAGCTGCTTCTGTTGCATATATTTTACTGTGCCAACTGGAATCCATGCCATGAAAAATAAAGGATTTATGAATAATATTTCCCCGAATCGCGCAAGGCGAAAAGGTCATCACCTTATGTTGCATGCTTGCCTCCTGGGAAAATATCACCGCCAGACATAGCCATTATCATGGCTCCTCTGGCAGTGGTGTATAAGGGATCTTGAGCAATGCGAACTTCAGAAATTCGCATTGGGAACCTCACTCCAGAAAGTGCATTGGCAAACCGGTTTTCAAAACCAGGGGGCATGGCAGTTCCACCACTGATCACGACTGGCATCGCCTTTGTAATACGCGGCATCCTGCTAGTGGTTTCAATAACTTCAATAAAGCTGCTAACGAGCAAGGAAATAAGCTCATCGTAAAATATTGAGAGTGCGGTTTGAATTCTTCCAGTAGAACGTTGCGTGAGATCTAAATTTTCCTGTTTGATAATCTTAACTTTCGTCGTCGATTCCCCCACTGATTGTGCGACTTGTGAATCAATATAATCTCCGCCCTTTTGAATACTGAAAGACACAATGGGCACGGCCATATAGGAAAGGCAAACATTGCACATCCCGCCACCCATGCTGATTCCAATGCCTGTGTAGGCATCATCAGACAGTTCTGCAATTACTGTGGCAAAGCCTTCATTCACTGGAATAGGATGATAACCCATGCTTTTAAGATATTGGATAATTACTGATTCATGATAGGTCACCGACTTTTTATTGCCAATTGGCATGCCAGGTAAACCAAATGCAATGGGTTGTCCTGATTTTTCTGAAGATGGAATCATTTGCTCAATGATGGCACGAATGACAGTAAAACCATCTTCTTCATTGGTACTGATAAGTCCCTTTTCAATGGGGCGTCGAATATTTGTATTAAAAATATTGGCAAATTCCTGTGCAGGATAGCCGCAAACAAATATTTTTCGACCCTGTACAAAAAAAGGAATTTTATGGGCCTGCAATGTTTTTTTGGTCACCTCAACTGAAGGAATCGTAAAAAAAGCATTGAGATCTGTTTTAAAAGTCATCCGGTTATTATTTGCGCTTGCCAGAACAATATGACTGCTGCCAATATCCAGTCCAATATGGCCCTGGTTGCTATGTTCATATTTTGAGACATTGCTTTTAAATGCTTGCGTGTCATTCGTTGGAGTAGATAAAGATTCTGTAGATACAACATCACGAACAATCTGACGACGACGAGATGAATGATAGGTTTTGGGAAATACATCTATCAAGGGTTGTTCTTTTGGTGCATATGTTTTTGTGAGAACAGGTTCTGTAGTAGGTTCTACCGCTGTTGATGGCTTGAGATTATCAATAATATTGTAATTATCGTAAAATGTTGCTGAAATATTGTATTGATTCAAAATTTGTTTGAGCAGCTTTTTTTTGATTTGATCCTCTGTTACAATAACTACTGGTAAAGTTTTTGTTTTTGGCTGCTTCTTTGGAATTGCTTTTTTCGTGTAATTGGGTGGATAAATCTTGAAAACATGTTTGCATACCTTACAACGCACATTTCCACCATTTTTTGGAATGCGGTCGTCCTTGATGTTGTAAGTGCTTTTACATTTTTTACATGTGAATTTCATGGGATGTTCAGTTTTCCTTATTCATCTTTTTAGCATCCTGCTTCAAAAAAAATACAATACAGTGAAGATGACATATTGTCAATATGATTATATGTTATAATACACATTTATTCAATGAAATTCCTTTGTAACTTATAACAAAATGATGATCGTCCAGCTTTGTTTTTTTGCGTTAGCCTGATGGCCATGGCTGATATATTTTGCCCTTTCAGGGCAATAACTATGCCAAGAAAAAAAACAGTTAGACGATGATATCTGGGTTTATGAATTATTCGATCGAAAGTATTACCGAAAGTATCCAGATAGATGGAAGTAAATGGCAGGCTCAGATTTTTGTTAAATATTTTCCTTCCACTAAATCATTTGTTATTGAATAATTGAAAAAATAAGCCTTCAATAAAACAGCCCTCGTCATCTATGGATTCGGCATGAAAATACTGTTGTCCAACATCTTCATCATCCACAGGGATTGACCACAAGGCTGCAAATCGTGTTAAGTGGTTGGCATGTAAAAAGACAATAATCTTTTCTTCCAGGGTAAAATATCAAGGTCTGGTGAGACTGTTTCCGGATCAGATATCATAAAGTCAATATGAAAGTCATCCAGAATATTGCTGATACGATAATCCCCTATCCTTGATATTTTAGGCTTTCCATTGACAACCAGATCAAACGATGCCATACTGAATTCATTGTTTACGTCTTCAATTCGCAGTGTTATGGTCGTTCTACCAAACAATGGAATTGTTTGTTGTGAATTTTCAAAGAAGACTAAAAAAAAAAATTAGGAAAATATGAAAATAAAATATTTTTAAAAAAATTTTCAAATAAAAAAACTCGCAACATAATCAATCAGTGTAATCCTGATTCAGAATTGAGAAGGAAAGCTCTGAGAAGAAAATGCTCATTTACTTGATCGTAAAAGAAAATAAGGTTGTGGAGACGTAGAGGCACATAGAGACAAACCCGATGTTGAAATCTCAAATCCAAAACTTGATTGATCTGACAGAATTTCAGGCCAAAGCGCAACCTGATAAAACAGCATTCACCATCCTGGCAGATGGCGAACATCCCGCGCAACACATATCTTTTGGTGAATTGCCCTGGTATGCCAAAAATATCGCAGCCAGACTTCAGGAACTAAATCTTACTGGTCAATGTGCCTTACTGCTTTATCCCACAGGTATCGAGTTTATTGTTGCTTTTTTCGCTTGCCTGTATGCAGGTGTTATTGCAATTCCAGCTTATCCACCCGATCCCACACGATTGAAACCATCTCTGGATCGATTGAAACACATTATAAATGATGCCAAACCCGCCATTTGCCTGATATCAAATACATTTTGTGCATTATTTGAATCCATTTTGAAAGACCCTCATCTGCCTTTGACAAAGTGCCTGTCAACAGACAACCTTGAATCCAATACAGCTTGGAAATATCCTGATATTCATGAAAAATCCATTGCATATTTGCAATATACCTCAGGATCAATTCGCAGGCCAAAAGGTGTGATGATAACGCATCACAATACGCTGTCAAATCTGGCTTTGGGAACACAACTCAATGCATTTACACAGGAAAGTCGTATTGTTGGATGGGTCCCCCTGTATCATGATTTGGGTCTGATTGCCTATGTGATTGGAACCATCTATAATGGTGTGCACTGTTATTTGATGTCACCACATCATTTTATTCAAAAGCCATGTCGATGGCTTCAGGCAATCTCGCGTTTTCGTGCCACACACAATGCGGCGCCGCCATTTGGCTATGAACTTTGTGTACGAAAAGTTGATCCCCAAAATCGACAGGAATTGGATTTATCCTACTGGAAAGTCGCTGGAATCGGGGCTCAAAAGGTGCATAAAAGTGTGATCGATCAATTCTCAAAAAGAGTATCCTGGATTTAAAATTATTGTGATGAAAGATGAATATCGTGTCGCTGATTTGGCGATGGATCAAATGTTGATTTATGTTTGTTTTGATGATAATGTTGTTTTTTTGGGTTAGATTCAATTTATTTATGTTTGAAAGGATTCACATGGTCTCAAACATTGAAGGATTTATTATTGGCGCTTCTGTAATTTCCATAATTTTCATTTTAGTTATAATTATTTTCTATATTCGGTTTGTTTTAAAACTGGAAAAGGACGCTCATTGTAATAATTCTAATATACAAACAGCGCAATGTGAACAACAAACACAATATCAAAATCAAAATCAGTTTGATTTTTTTATCCAAAAAGGTGATATCAAACAATTTACCATAATAATATTTTGTTTAAGAATAAAATGACTATATTTATTTAAGAAAATAACAAATATTTTCGTGATTGATTTTATCATCAGAGAATATCTGGGACTTATCTGGACACTTTTCACAATTTAATATTCCTAACTATTTGAAAATATTGATTTAGAAAGTGCGTTTAGCTTGATAATGATAATTTCTAAACGCACATTTTTTTCCTTTTTTTAAATACTTCATAAATACACATAAATAATTAATTAAATGGTATAATATTTATTATTATTGGGTAGTAATATTTTCACTCTTGTAAAGGAATTTTTATAAAACGTTTGTTTTGTAAGTGCGATTAGGATGAAATAAAATACTTGACAGAGTGCGACTAGAATGATAAACACTTCCTATGATATTAACAAATGAAGCAATTGAATATTTCAATACTATAGCCGCTCGTGTTAACCAAGCGACGATAGGTGGGAATCAATATCCTTACTTTATAGAAGGAGAAG
>Ga0272440_1000052_pt1 | contig 100830 bp, 77 predicted proteins | sample SSMMMBAug17_FD_192440 | JGI IMG/M metagenome (GOLD analysis project Ga0272440, IMG submission 192440) | Marine sediment archaeal communities from Little Sippewissett salt marsh, Falmouth, MA, United States - SSM-MMB-Aug17 | ecosystem: Environmental > Aquatic > Marine > Wetlands > Sediment ... | reverse complement strand
GCATGACAGACAAAGCGACGCCTCCAGTCAGTGCCAATATTCTGGTTGTCGGAGGTGGGATCAGCGGCCTGACAACCACCCTTGAAGCTGCTGAAGCCGGATATGATGTCATTTTGCTGGAAAAGGAGCCGTCATTGGGCGGACGAGTTTCCCAGTTACGACAATATTTTCCCAAGCTTTGCCCACCCACATGCGGTTTGGAAATCAATTATCGCCGCATTAAAGAAAACCCCAGAATAAAAGTTTATACATTGGCTGAAGTTGAAAACGTGGAAGGCACCCCCGGTGATTACACTGTGACAGTGCGCATGAATCCACGTTATGTAACAAATGAATGCACCTGTTGTGGTGAATGCGAAAAAGCCAGTAAGACAGAAATTCCAAATGAATTCAATTTTGGCATGGATAAAACCAAAGGTGCTTATCTGCCTCACAATATGGCATTCCCCCAACAATATGTGATTTCACCACAAATTATTGGCACTCAGGATGCCCAAAGATGCAAGGACGCCTGTAAATATAATGCCATAGATCTGGATATGGAATCCAAAACCATTGATTTCAAAGTAGGCGCAATTGTTTGGGCCACCGGTTGGGAACCTTATGATGCCACCCGCATTGATAATCTGGGATTTGGCCGATATGACAATATCATTACGAACATGATGTTGGAACGACTGGCTGCCAAAAATGGCCCCACAAAGGGTAAAATTGTCAGACCATCTGATGACAAAGAACCTGCATCAATTGCTTTTGTACAATGTGCAGGGTCACGAGATGAAAATCATTTGCCCTATTGTTCTTACATCTGCTGTATGGCATCATTAAAACATGCCACGTATATTCGGGAACAATACCCGGATGCTGAAGTTTACATTTTTTATATTGATATCCGGTCACCCGGACAGAGATATGAAAAATTCTACAATAAAATTAAAGAAGATGATAAGGTCTTTTTGATCAAAGGCAAAGTGGCTGAGGTTTCGGAAGATGATACCGGTAATATCACTGTTGTGGCTGAAAACGCAGTGACCGGCGAAAAAATCCGAAAAACAGTGGACATGGCTGTTCTGGCAACAGGTATGCAGCCCACAACCGCCAATGTCAAATTGCCGGCAGACCTGAAATATACAGATGATGGGTTTATAATCAATGATTTTGAAAAGGGCGGAATGTTTGCAACCGGTTGCGCCAATAAACCGGCTGATGTTGTTACTTCCAACCAGAACGCAACTGGTATGGCCCTGAAGGCGATTCAAACCCTGGTGAGGAGGTAATCAATGGATAAAAAATTTGGTTTTTATATCTGTTCAGGCTGTGGGATTGGAGAGGCGGTCAATACCGAATGGATCATGGACAATGTCCCCAAAGAAGAAGGCTACTCAAATTGTTCGGTACATCCTTTTTTATGCAGCAAGGAAGGCGTTGATGTTATAAAAAAGGATATGAAAGATAAAGGGGTCAATACCATTGTTATTGGTGCATGTTCCCGTCGGGTCAATTATGATGTTTTTAAGTTTGATGGCTGCATTGTTGATCGTGTCAACCTCAGAGAACAGGTCGTTTGGTCTCATCCCCGGCCTGAGGGATGGACAATGCCTGAGGAAGTCGATGAGGAAAAACCTGATCATCTTCAAATGATGGCTGAAGACTATTTTCGCATGGGTATGATCCGATGTGAAAAAGTGGCACTGCCAGAGCCTTTTAAACTTGATTCACAAAGCGACAAGATCTTAATAATCGGCGGTGGTGTTACTGGTATGCAAGCGGCATTGGAAGCTTCAAAAGCGGGCTACAAAAGTACAATCGTTGAAAAAGAAGTCCAGTTGGGAGGTTATGCGACTAGAATTAGAAAACAATTGCCCATCAAGGCTCCCTATGAATCCTTGATTTCACCTATTGTGCAACAACAAATTCAAGCTGTCGAATCAGATGACAACATTGAAATCAAAACCAACACTGTTGTCGCTCGAATTGCCGGGCAACCGGGAGAATTTACTGTCACTTTTAAAGCTCCTGGTGAAAAAATTGAGTTTGACGTTCCCCTTGCTGTCCCGCCGGAGATGCGTGTTGATGAAAAAGGAAAAGAACTGGATAAAGAACAGGTAGACGAAATATACAAAAAGATCAACGAAGGCAGAGCAGATGTGCTTACCATTGATCCAAATGGTGAGAATTATGGCGCAGTTGTTCTGGCTGCCGGATGGCGTCCTTACGAACCAGAAAAAGATGAATTCAGTCATCTTGGTTTTGGTGCGATCAAAGATGTTGTGACCAATGCAACTTTTGAAGAAATCGCCAAGAATGGTAATATTCTGCGACCCTCTGATGGCAAAGAAGCACGATCTGTACTATTTGTTCAAAGTCCGGGACAGGGAAGTGATGCAGATTTCAAATATTGTGGATCAGTCACATCTATGGTTTCCCTCAAGCAGGCTTCTTATGTGCGTAATGACTATCCTGAAGATGGCAAAGCTTTTGTTTTTTATCAACATATGCGTACTCCTGGATTGATAGAAAATTTTTATAAATCCATGCAGCAAGATCCGGGGATTTTTCTTTCTAAGGGTGAAGTGACTGATGTCAAACAAGAGGGTGACAGCTTAACAGTTACAGCAAAAGACACCTTATTGGGAGAAGAAGTGACTGTTAAAGTGGATATGGTTGTTTTGGCAACAGGTATGGTGCCTGTAACACAGGACGATCCAGTCGTCAATCTTGCATATCGTCAGGGCCCAGGTTTTAGAGATATTGACTTGTTTGATAATTATGTGGATTCCAATTTTATTTGTTTTCCATATGAAACTCAGCGAACAGGAGTATATGCAGCTGGTGCAATTCGACGCAGCATGACCATGGAAGAGTCTATGGAAGATGCAACCGGTGCCACGCTAAAGGCGATTCAATGTATTAAATCAGTGGATCGTGGTGAAGCTGTTCATCCGAGATCTGGTGATCAGACGTTCCCAGATTTCTTTTTCCAACGATGCACACAATGTAAACGTTGTACTGAAGAATGTCCATTTGGTGCCCTTGATGATGATGAAAAAGGCACTCCCAAACCCAATCCAACACGATGCCGTCGATGCGGTACCTGTATGGGCGCCTGCCCAGAGCGAATAATTGGTTTTGCCGACTACAGCATTGATAGTGTTGGCTCAATGATCAAGTGCATCAAGGTACCATCAGAAGATGACTATGATGACCCCCCCTTAAGAATCCTGGTATTTCTGTGCGAGAACGATGCCTATCCCGCCATGGACATGGCTGGAATGAATCGTTATACCTGGCATCATGATGTTCGGTTCGTAACGGTTCGGTGTCTTGGTTCTGTCAATACGATTTGGGTAAAAGATGCTTTATCGACAGGTATGGATGGGGTACTGTATATTGGTTGTAAACATGGTGATGATTATCAATGCCACTTTGTTAAGGGCAGCGAGTTGGCTGAAATTCGAAAATCAAAGATCAGTGAAGCCCTCGCCAGTCTGGCCCTTGAGGAAGAACGTGTGGCGATGTACGAAATTGCCATTGATGAATACGATAAACTTCCAAAAATGATCAATGAATTTATGGATGAAATCGAGGGCTTAGGCCCCAATCCATTCAAAGGTTTCTAATTTACCATTAACTACCATTAACTACGTGGATAAACATCTTTGTTTAAAGAAATGAAACAAACATTGATGTTTATCCTCTAAATAAAAGAAAGGAATCAGGGGCATGTTGTTAGAACCTGATGTCAAATTTATCAAGGAGCTTGAAGGCATAGGCGGCGATTCAGTCAAGAAATGTTTTCAATGCGCTACCTGTTCAGTGGCCTGCCCCATATCCCCGGATAATAAACCCTTCCCTAGAAAAGAAATGATAGCTACAGCATGGGGATTGAAAGACAAGGTGGTCAAAAATGCAGATATTTGGTTGTGTCACAACTGCGGAGACTGTTCCACCTTATGTCCAAGAGGGGCAAAACCGGGCGATGTACTGGCCGCATTAAGAATGTACTCGATCAAAGAATACGCATATCCCAGGGAACTGGGAGACATGGTCAATGATCCATCAAAACTACCAATGCTTTTGGCAATTCCAGCAATTATATTCTTGATTGTTGGTATGGTATGTAACTTGTTTGTTGAACCCAACTGGTTGAATTTCAGTCCTGGCGGGCATGAAATAGTCCATCATCATTTCTTTAGTTCATGGTTGGTGGATTTAATTTTTGTCCCACTTGCATTATGTGTTGTTGGCGTTTTTGCCAGGGGGGGGTATTTGTTTTTAAACGACATCCATCAAAATGCTGTCGTTGAGGGTAAAACAAATAAAAAGGACTTGGATATTCTGGGAATTATACAGGGCTTACCACAGGTAATCCTGAGAATTCTCAAACACGAAAAATTTGATCAGTGCGGTGAAAATCAACCCAGATCAACACCTCACATGTTGGTATTGTTTGGATTTATAGGTTTGTTCATCGTAACAAACATTTTCTTCGTGGTTCTGTATGTTTTTGGCATTCATGGACCATATTCTCAATTGAATCCAGTTAAATGGTTGGCGAATCTTGGTGGTATTTGCCTGGTCATTGGTGGTCTGGTAATGCTCAAAGAACGTATTTCGCAGGATTCAGATATTCAAATATCAACATACAAAGATTGGGCGCTCATTGCTCTGGTACTTGCCCTTGGTCTTTCTGGCTTACTTACAGAAATGACCCGGTTGGGCGAACTTGCAGCGTTATCATATTTTATGTATTATATTCATCTGATTTTTGTATTTTGTTTATTTGCTTATGTTCCCTACTCCAAGCTGGCACATTTGTTTTATCGCACATTAGCGATGGCTTATGCGGAACATGCCAATCGGGAATAAAAGTTATATTCATATCGTATTTTTTTTCAAGGCGGTTTCTCGGTGTTATCGGAAACCGCCTTTTTTGGTTTGAAATGTCATCATGACCGATTGATGAGTCCTTTAAGAATTCGATTGTTACTGAGAAAACCTTTGAAAATAAATAAAATCCCCTTTTCAAAATGCTCGACTCAAAAAATAAAACATTAAGGAACGTTCTGAAAATAAGTTCCCCATTTATTAAATGTTCATTCTGTTTTCTGAACCATGATTACACTGAATAAGATGAATAAGATGAATTTAAAGTGTCTTTATTTCATCTTATTCATCTTATTCAGTGTAATCATGGTTCAGAAACGAATCTACAAATATTAAATAATGAGGATCTTATTTTCCGAGCTTTCCTAGAATATGTTTACAAAAAAAGTTCATTCAGTTTTTTGAACCATGATTTCACTAAAGAAGAAGAATAAGATGAGTTTTTTTATCTTATTCATCTATTTCAGTGTAATCATAGTTCAATAAACAGAATGAACTTTTATTAAGGGAACTTATTTTAAGAGTTTTCCCTAGGAAAAACCAAAGTGGGAAACAAGGCACTATAACAATAAATTGCTTTGTAATGATGAAAAAGGAGTCCTATTCATCACAGATGTACCCATATGTCACAATATCAGACATTCAAAGTATGGATGTACTCAATAAAATCTATCACAACTTCAATGACAGGTACTATATCACTGATGATTTGTCTCCTGAAATGTATGACGCCCTTGCATACAATGGATTCATCAGTGTTTCAGCCAGTGATTTTTTTAATAATGTGTATTTATTGCCTGAAATGCAGACCAGTTATGCTGTGCTTCACTGGGAAAACTTACATATCTCAAAACGACTGAAACAAGTGATAAAAAAAAAGTTAACTCCAGAAAATGCATTTTTCTTTTCCATAAATAATGATATAAATGGTGTACTTGAGGGAATCAAAAAATATCATCAAGAAAAAAACTGGATGAATAGCTCCTATATTCAAATTTTAAAAGCAATGTTTCGTCAAACTCATTATAAGCAAACCATCATCTCTGTTGAGTTAAGGCACCATCAAGATTTAATCGGAGGAGAAATAGGCTATTTGACTGGCAGAATATATACCAGTCTGACCGGTTTTTTTGACAGAAATAACTATAGCAATTTTGGAAAAATTCAGTTGATCGCCCTGGCTGCAACCTTAAAAAAAGCAGGTGTGGCATTCTGGAATTTGGGACATCCTTACATGAAATATAAATTTGATATCGGTGCAATTGAGTATCCTCGCTTGGATTTTTTGGAATTATGGTTCAAACATAGAAATAAAAAAAAGATTCAAGGCATATCATGCCAGAAGGCGTTAAATGCTTCCTGGCTACTATGAACAAAACGTATTAAAATTAATTCAGCGATAAAAAATTTTCGGGGAATCGTAGCAAATATTTTGTTTTTCGTTGGGCTGGTCGTACCTTATATAGGAAAGCTCTGAAAATAAATTTCCCATTTATAATGTTTGACTGTTCAATAATCGACATAAACCATATGCGTAGCCAACAGTTCATTCTTTTTTTGAACCATGATTACACTGAAAAAGATGAAAAAGATGAAATAAAGACACTTTAAATTCATCTTTTTCATCTTTTTCAGTGTAATCATGGTTCAGAAACGAATCAACAAATATTGATAATGAGGAACTTATTTTCAGAGCTTTCCTTAAGAATAAGTTTCCCATTTTAATATTTGTTCATTCTGTTTTTTGAACCATGATTACACTGAATAAGATGAATAAGATGAATTTAAAGTGTCTTTATTTCATCTTATTCATTTTCTTCAGTGTAATCATGGTTTAAAAAACTGAATGCCCATTTATTAAAATGGGGAACTTCTTTTCAGAATTTTTCTTTAACTGTTCAAAATAAATAAAAACGAACAATTATTTTAATTGTGGCATTTATTTTTCGAGCTTTCCTAGGAATCATAAATGTTGAAGTTATTTTCGAATCATTCCTTCAAACATACCTAAAAAAGGAGTTTATCATAATGAAACAATGGATAGGTATCGGCGATATTCACAACAATGTTTCACCGCTGGAACATTTTCCTGAGATTGAAAAGGCGGATGGTGTGATCATACATGGAGACATAACAAATGGGGGCAACATCTCTCAAGCTGCCTTAATGATCTCCAGTGTTGTATCTAAAAATTCAAATGTTTATGCGCAAGCAGGCAATATGGATGGCGTTGGTGTGCTGGAATATCTGGACAACAAAACAACGCTTCTTCATAGAAATGGCTATGAACTCATCCCGGGGCTTGGGGTTATGGGTGTGGGGATGTCAACACCTACCCCCTTTCAAACACCTGGGGAATATTCAGAGGACCAACTGAGCCAATGGTTGGAAGAAACATGGCTAAAAATTAAACATTTACCACATACATTTGTCGTCACGCATGATCCCCCATATGGGACTCAGTTGGACAGAACATCCGGTAGACATGTTGGAAGTCGAGCGGTGCTCTCATTTATCAAAAAGCACCAACCCGATATTATGTTATGTGGCCATATTCATGAATCCAAAGGTAAAGACTATATTGGAAAGACAAGAGCAGTTAATCCCGGCACTTTTGGATCCGGAGGTTATGCGCTCATTGAATATGACACAGAGTCAGTGGACATTCATTGTAAGCATTTAAGGTGCTAAGAAATGGCTGATCGCTTATTCGCCAAACCATTTTTTATGAATATCATTATAAAGGGAATCTTTCCCACCTTCCAGCAATTTTAACAAGGCGATATTCAGCTTTTCAGTTATTTCACTTCCCTGTGGTAATGTAATGCCATACGTTGAAGGTGCAAAGCCTTTGTCAACAATCAAAAATCGTTGGTCTGTAATATCCTTGATAAGATGCTGCAACAAGGGTCGATCATGAATAACAGCATCCACTTTTCGACTATCTAATGCCAACAGACCTTCATACAATGCCCTGATGGGCTTTTGATATACGCCCATGTTTTTAGTAACTTTTGCTGTATTGGTATTTTCAAGCACAGCAACTGTATGTCCTGGCAGATCTTTGGGACCAGTAATGGTTGGTTTCAGCTGTTGTACTGTGAGGGCTGAAGTTAATGACGCAATCGCTACACCAAACAACATAATTCCGCTGAATATGACAAATACCCCTAAGAAACGACCAATGGGGCGTTTTAGATGAAGATCCCCATAACCGACGGTTGATATTGTTACAACAGTCCACCAAAGTGCCTGAAGAACACCTTCTGAATAAGGCATGGAAAAATGACTATTCGTCCCTTTACGTTCAACCAGCCAAACAATATGTGAAATAAAAACAACATAAATGAAAATACCAAATAGTGTGATAAGCAATTCTTTTGACATAAAAATATCCACAAAAGCCCAACGTTGCGTATCACTTCGGGGCACAAGAATTGCAAGATCTGCGTTATAAAATGGTTGGGTAAAATCCAATACTTGTTCTCTTTCAGCAGTGATTGTGGTTGCTGCAATTCCAAAATCCACTTTACCATTGACAACATTTTTCAGATGTGATGTCATGTCCGGATCAATATGATACCTCACTTTCGCAGTAGGATCCATAATCAACATCAGTTGATCCAACAGGTCAATTGAAAAACCAGACACTTGATTATTCGCAGAAATGTTAACAAATGGTGGCGTTGGTTTGACACCCACGACATACTCTTTTGAACTAACCTGTGCGGCAAGCAACATAAAAAATAAACAAAATACAATTCTTTTTATCATGGCATCTCCTTAAAAATTTTTAAAGTGTTAATAAATTGTTTATAATTTTAATAAATTTATGAATCAATAAAATGAAAAAGTCAATGTTTAATTTTGTATAAGTATTAAAAAACGAGATAGATTTCACGATGATAAAACGGCTACAATGATCCATAATTATCATGAAATCCATAAATGATGACATGATTAACCGCATAAATCAGCATTTTGACTAATGCGTCCTTGACACAAGCCCATGAGTTTGTTTAAAATCAAAAAATAATATTTAACATTTATTCTGCGGGGTGCCATAACCATTCTGCTTATAAGCCTTTCTTAAAGAAACGCTTCCCTTAATATAAAGATGTCCTCTCCTGATAACCTGGACATCCATATTCAGGGTAAATCATATCGGTATAGCGCTCCATTGATGGAGGTTTGTATGAAACTTACAAATTTTTCACTTTTTTTAATTGTTTTGTGGTGTACTTTATTCACAGTCTTACAGGCATCGGCTCAAAATTCAAACTCAATTGAAAAAACGAAAACCTGGTGCATCTCATTGATTGGCAAATCTTTCACAGATGTTGCGGAAATAAAATCTCTTTTACGAGATCGAGCAAAAAATGCTGTGATTGATGATTTATTCGCTCAGATTGTTTTAGACAAGAATCAGCAACTCATAAACATGCAACGCGTGTCGCTTCGTCAATATTTTTCTGAGCAAATCAAAATAACGAAAGATTTGGAATATAAAAATGGAAGCCAGTTTGGCGAGGTTTGTGTCACGCTTCAAGGGCATGTTTCCAATGAAATTATACTTCAGTTTCGGCCATTCAAAATAAAAAAGAGTTATTGCTTTTTTGATGAGAACATTACCCTCAAAACCTTAAAGTTAAAAACCAAACAACAAGCTATTCTCCAGGCGTTGTACGATTATGATGAACATTTGCGAGGAAAAAAAACCGAAGATTTGTTAGGCCTTGCCCATAATATTTCATATGAACATGCAGGTTTCTCATCCACTGCTGAAAAGTACTGTGTTAATGTTGCATTTGATGTATTTCCAGCTGAGATTATTCTTTTCAAAAGGCACGTAATGAACCGAAAATTATCGATGCAAACTGTTGAGACAGTTGTTTCTACAGAGCTATATCCATTTTTGTCCGCCACAGTCTCAACAAAGGATTCCATTCGCCTGGGTTCAGTACAACGACTAATTGATAAAATTAATGCCAACAATCAGGATGAAATCCTTCAATTCTATCTCAAACGTATGGACAGCATGATTTCTGAAAATCATCAAAATGGTATTTACAATGCATGTGTCATCATGGCGAACCTTGAAAATCGAGTACTATTGAAACGTAAAAATAGAATTAGAACACTATATGATCTTTTAAAAAAAAATGAAAGTCAGTGGACAAACACATTGGCCCAATTGGATGGTATTTTCAGCCGCCTGAATTAAAATTATGTAATGAAATAAAAAGGAGCAACATGAAACATAAGGTGTTGTGTGCGTTATTTTTCTTCTTGTTCGTTTACAATATGGCAGCATTTGCAATTCAAGATAGATATGTGAAACATGTAGCCACCTGGGAAGGTTATCCTCATACCTCTGCTTTTGATGTAGATGATGAGCATGATATTATTTTCATTGGTGTCGGTAATGAGGTTCGGATACATGATGCAAATAATCTTCGTGATACCATTACAGTCATTAACACCATAACTTTTGAAGCAAATGTGAAGGATCTTTTATATTCTGATGGATTTCTATTTATCAGCAATGACGATTTTGGCATATTTGTCTACGATGTCACTGATAGTGAGCCGGTTAAGGTTTATAATGACCCGAAATGCCAACGCGCAACAGCATTAGCTGCAAACGATATGTTTGTACTTGTCGTGACAGAATCAAGTAATAGTAATCTGTCAATATACGACATAGAAAATCCCGGTGACATTCAAATCGTTTCTCGGCTTCAGCTTCCTGATTTACATAATATTCAAAGCATTGTTCTTTATGAACAGTTTGTGTTTGTTGTAGACAATGATGAAGGAATAAATGTTTTTAACTTAGAGGAATTAATCAAAGGTGAGATCAATCATAAAGGGCAGTATGATAATCATTCTGATTTAAAGCATCTATTCATTCAGGATGAGATCGCTTATATATCGGATCGAGAGAGCTGTTTTTCTATTATTAATTTTTCCAATCCAGAAATGCAGGATGTATATGCGTGTGTTGATGAAATTGAATCATCTATTGGGTCGGTCATTGTTGAACAATACGCCTATGTTGCGACGTATGATACGAAAAGTGTATGGGTATTAAACGTTGAAGACCCATACACAGTTATACTCATTGAAGAGTATGATTTGGATTACGAAGCATTCAGAATTCATGCTGGCAACGATCATATTTTTGTTTCCAGTGTTAACCAGCTTCACATTTATCAGTTAACCCAAGGGTTTCCAGAACCTGATTTTTCAGCCACCCCCACATCTGGGGATGCACCCTTAGATGTCATTTTTCACAATGGGTCATCTGGAGACATTCTTTCCTATAAATGGGACTTTGGGGATGGTTACACCAGTACAGTAAGTGATCCGGATCATACCTATGCGTTTGCAGGTCAATATACTGTCACCCTTGCTGTCAGTAATGGACAGAGATGGTATACTGAAATGAAAGCGAATTATATTTCTGTACACCAAACACTGCCCAAAGCCAATTTTGAAATGGATATTCAATCACGTGTTTGTCCGCTTGTCGTGAAATTTATTCAAAAATCTTCAGGCAATTATACATCGGTACATTGGGACTTTGACGATGGTTACACAAGCACGGAAAAAAATCCGGTACATACATTCACAACTAATGGTCGTTATGATGTAACACTCACAATTTTTGCAATGAACGATTCTTACAAATACAGCCAACCGGTTAATGTTCGAAATAGCGTTATTCCCATAGCGCAATGGAACTCTAAATCCATATATACCTTCTGTTCAGATCCACAAAAAAAATATGGCTTTGCAGGTTCAGCAGATGGTATTAACGTGCTTGATATTTCTAACCCTTTTTCAATCACCCTTGTTGATCATTTTCCATTGCTGAATCAACCTGAAAATTTTTTTTACACTCAAAATTTATTACTCGCAGCATGTGGAGAAAGCGGCGTCAATATATTTGATATCTCAACCCCTGAGGATATCACGATCGTTTCACATATTCCTATCAATAGCAGACATATCTGGCTAGAGCATCCAAATGCCTATATATCAACAGAATTAGGTGTCTCAATATACGATCTGACATCATTGAGTGAGCCCGATTATGTGACAACAATTAAAACCATCGGAGAAGCGTATGCCTTGAAAAAATTTGATCAATACGCGTTCATTGTTGATAATGGAAAAGGATTGGCATGCTATAAACAAAAACATGATTTAGATTTTTTTAGACCGAACTATTTTGAAGCGGAAAATTTGGTTCAGTTCGATTATGATCAAGCCTATCTTTTTACTGCAGTGAAAGAAACAGGCGTATTTATTGTGGAATACGGTGACACCGGTGATCAGCTGCAACGCTACAGTTCAATAGAACACTTAAATGCATTGGATATTTGCGTTCGAAATGATTATGCATTCATTGCTTGCGACCAGGAAGGTTTAGCTGTTTATAATGTAAGAGATAAAAAAATACCTACACCAATAAAAAATTTCTACACAACTGGAAATGCGTATGATGTTGTTGATGTATACCCTTATCTATTTGTCGCTGAAGGTGAAGCAGGGCTCAAAATTTTTGTTCAACCCGAACAAAATGAACTTCAAATGCAAACTCCAAGAATTTTACTTCCAGGAAACCTGTATGAAGGTGAAGTTTGCCTGCCTTTTTATCAACTGGAGCCTGTCACAATAGATATTCAGCCAAATCATCACGTATCAATGATTGATGAATCTGTCAGCCTGACGCAGGGGCAATTATGCCAGAAGTTTTCTTTTATCGTAGACTTAATCTCTGATGACATAAACATCATGGATCCACAGGTTCATTTTAAGGCGACAACAAAAGGTTGGTTTGATGCCAACAGCTTTAGCTTTATTACCAATAATTCAACGATCAACACTTATACAGCCAATGACTTGCCTCTAAACATTCCAGATGAAGAATCAGGAACATCCATCATCAATATTGCTGATCAAGGGATTATTAAATGTCTGTCTGTTCAACTAAGAATTCAGACAAAAGAACTCGAAGATCTAAAAGTGACTTTAACATCACCCCAAAACGTTTCGATGATTCTATTTGAATCGGTTAACCCTGGAGAATACCTTGACACAATTGAACTTAACCTTGATGATCGTGCAACAGTAAATATTTCTGATGCCAGAATCCCTTTATTGGGTTTTTATCAACCCCAAGATAGTTTTTCAAATGTCAATGGACATTGCATTCATGGAGAATGGAAGCTTTTGATTGAAGACAAGGCTCAGTTCAACTCAACAATCCTGACAAGCTGGTCCATGTTTTTCGAGTTATCAGCAGTGAACGCTTCACCATTTATTGAAAATCAACAACCGCACCACATGATGACATCCACACATCCAAAAACTGATTTCCCAACAAATCAATTCAGTTCTCTGAAACCTGTGATCCAGCTTATTGATGTTCCTCCCATTGGAAATAGAATCCGACCGATTACTGGAGTCATTCACAATGTGGTCAATTTTTCGGGCTATTTAACCATTTATATACTGACCGACTCATGGTATCTGAAACCACGATGGGAGACGCCCATTACGAGTTTCAATCATAATGGACATTGGCAGTGTGATATTACGACAAAATGGGGGGATGAGAAAGCCACTAAAATTGCTGTATTTTTATTTTCAAGGGATCGCCAACCTTTACTGATGCCAGATTTTCCGGTTTTACCTCAATATTATTTTCATAAAGCCGTTGACCACAAAATCTTTGATAGACAAAAAAAGTGAAAGGATCTAATATCAGTTCATTTGCCATCCCTTAAAATTAAGAACCTGTTTAATCGTAGGGATACGAAGGCTGCGTAAAATTTCTTTGGTTTTACTGTGAACTTTTTGTTCCTCTATAAATCGTTCTTGCTCTGTGGCGTGAAATAAATGAAGAAAACGACTGAAACGAACAATATGAATCAATTCATGGGTAATAATATATAAAAAGAAAGAAAAAAGGTTTATTCCTTTATTATCCTGATAGGCAGACAGGATATTATGGTCCTGAACACAAATTTTATAATAATCATATCGGGCCGAACTGAGCTCAGAACTTCTTTTTCTCGCCTGATATCGAATCAGTTGGGCATAGGGAACATCAACTACTTCATCATATTCTAAGTCAATCAGGGTTTTTATGTCATAAGGTGTTTTTTGCCATTGCCTTGATGACAATTGATAGGCATTGCTGACCAGTTCTTCTGCGATATCAGCTGCGTGAAACATGTTGGCTATCTGATGTTTATTAAAACCTTTTTTGGATTCATTCTTTTTCATAGCTCCCCCTCAATGTTTTGGTGCATAAGGGATCTCGAGTCATTCATGCTTACAATAAAAGATCTGACAAAAGATTACAAGTCTTTTTCAATTTTATGCCTTTTTAATACAAGTGATTTAAAATCAGGCTCATAGTTGATATATATGAAACTTTCTCTTAAGTTCGTCAACCGAACAATCACTATAAATATCATTCCTTATATGATTATTCACGATTATAGCCACTAATAGATGACCATTTGAAGTTGAAAATGAACCCCATCATCCTGAAGATCTTTTTGTTCCGGATCTTCCAGGTCACGTAATGCATATGCCCAGTAAATTTTAGCAACAATATCCTGGGATATATGCCAATGCAGTCCGGTTCCAATACTGGAAATACTGTTGGGTTGTGGATCGGCTTTATTCACATTGTGCGCACTTCCATAATCAAAAAAGCATGCGCCAACAAGATATCCATCCTCAGATGTTCGGCTCAGATAATAGACTGGTACTTGAATCAAAGGCACCTGATACTGAATAGAAAATAATTGACCATCATCTGAAGTCATGCGATTTTCACGATATCCACGCACACTCTGGGCTCCGCCCAAGGCAAACTTTTGGGATGGCATTAATTGCTTGTTGGAATATCGGACATCTAGTCTGGCAATAATCTCACTATCCCAAAAATCAAGATGTCTGAGAAGCTGCGCCTGGACAAGCCATGTTGCAAATCGTCCATCAGGTCCACTGTCATTAATGGTCGCATCAAAAGCATCCAAACCAAAACTTGCAGTAGATCTAATTCCAATCACTTGCTGATTCGTTCGATGGATCCATTCATGAATACAATGGGCAATACTCAGATTAGATTCCCCATTTTTATCTGCCCCCCCCAATGCAAAAGGATAGCCCATAAACGACGTTTCTGAATGTAGTTTTTCCATGCGGAGGGTCATAGAGAATTCATGAAACAAATTTTTAAAGAATGGCCAGGTTAATCCCACAGAAAAACGTTTAACTTCATTGGTTAAATCAAACTGGTCATATGGTGCCTCAACAACGACCGATTCGCTCTGATCTGCTGCAAGAGTTAAATACGCAAGAGTATTAATTGGAAACAAATAATTAAACGCCATATCATCCAAACCATCAGTCATTCCATATTGTAAATGGACTGAATCACCAAACCCCAAGGGATTTAAATGACGAAAGCCAATGGCACCACAATAGGATCCAATGCCTGGTGAATGATGATTGTTCGCTTCAAGTTTGATCTGCATCATGCGTGCTTCTTGAACATGGATTTCAAGAGTTGCTTCTCCCATTGATATGCCTGGCACCAGACGAACATTGATTTTTTCAATACGTGGATTGCGTGTGAGTAAAGGAACACAGCTTTGTAAAGATTTTTCCAGTTCGTAAACATTCAATATGCGCCCTTTTTTTTCCATCACGAGATCCAGTCGTTTGAGAATATATGAATCAGAAACGTGATGATTGTCAAATAGTTGAATGTCAGTCAGACGTCCTTCAATAACTTTTATACGAATAATGCCATCAATGACCTCCTGATCCGGAATAATTGCAATACTATTGATATAACCACGTTTTTGATAATATGTTGTCAGACGTCTTTTTACATCATGTAATGACTCAGGTGATATTCGATTTTCATTATACACGGATGCAAGGCTCAGTAAATAGTTCTCATAAGTCAAATAATCATTTTCTGTAAGGATGGATTGGAGCATTTTTCGAAATTGATTCGCATCAAGAAAAGAACGACCGACCAGCTTTTCAAGTGAAAGAGAAACGTTGGCAGGTATGTCAGTATCTTCCATTTGATTCATTGCTTCTTTTGAAATGCGATACATTGCCAGTATGGATCGCATGCTCTCATCATAGCCTGAAAACAAGGCATTGCCTTGAATATGAAATTTTAGAATTGGAATATCTGGCATACCAGATATTGCTGATGGCTGTTTGGGAGCAGTTGGGGGTAAATTGTCTAAAAACGATGGGGGCCTATCAGAAAGACGATGATCCATATCAAAAAAGAGATCATCTGATGCAAACACATTTGACCACCTTAATGCGATCAGTCCTATGATCAAAACAACCCTAAAATAGTTTCTTTTATCCACAAAATCTCCTATGATTTATTATTCAGACATATCAGAATCATTATTTTTTTCATTATCAGTGAAAGGACATAAGGGATCCAAATATTGAGAACGATCAGGAATATGCTGAAATTGAATGTCCGGCCTTTCATAAGTTATTTCAGAACCTGGAATCCAATCATTGTATGCTATGGGCAATGCACCTTTGCCCTCAAGGGAAAAAATGCTTTTATTATGATGAAAACGAGCGGCACAAATATCAGCAAGATGCGCACTGTCATCCAGAAACTGACTGGATAACTGACTGACATCCATACTGATATCTGAAGTCGGCTGCACAATATCAACCCGACCATCAATCCCCAGGCGTGATGAGGCATTGATTGTATTTCCTGAGGCTTCCAGGAATTGTCGGGATTGAATCTGAATATTCCCTCCAGGGCCATTTTCTGCCTGCGCCTGGATGGTACTGCCATCTGTAAACATTAATTGAGATTTCAAGAAAATATCGCCACCGCTTCCCCAACCTTGTAATACGCTTGTAGTGACTGTACTGTTTGAAAGATAAAGCAACCGACCGGACTCAACTTGAACGGTTCCACCTCCTGCATGACTGGATAATGTTGATAATTGGCTATTATTATTGAGTCGGATGGTATTATTTGCAAATATATTGATTGTTCCTGCATCACCTGCAAAACTTTCACTACCTGTTCCGGATGAGGATATCTTTGCGTGATGATCTAAAAACACATTTTCAGATGAAATATTTATGTAGCCCGCTGTTCCCTTTCCATTACTTTTCGTTTGAATGGTTGTGCCCTGACCATCCATATTTAAGGATTGAGACAATTGGATATCAATATTTCCAGCCTTTCCCCCTTGCCTTGAGTTGTTCGATGATGATGATATTGTGGATTTATCGTTTAATGATAATTCAGTTCCCTTTATTGCAATACTACCTGCATTGCCAGAGCCCTCAGTATCTGCAGATATGAGCGCTGATGTGTGCAGTTGAATCTGAGAAGCATTCAATAGAATATTGCCGGCATTTCCTGTGGCAAATTTTCGAGACATGGACCGGACCGCACTTCCGCCAGTGATGGTAATATGGTCTTGCGCAATTAATTGAATCTGACCTGCGGAATTATTACCGGTTGTTTCAGTCGCGATCAGTGAGTTATTATCCAGTATCATTGTATTAGCAGATATTTCAATATTGCCTTCATGCCCACTATCATTTGAAGTCACATTGGTTTGGATCTCACTTTCGAACATGCTCAATTCATTGTTGATTTTCAAGCGAATATTTCCACCATCGCCATTCCCATAGGATTTTGAATCCAAACGACTGTCATTTTTTAATACCATATTATTGACATTAAAATGAATTTCGCCTGAATCCCCTTTTGAAGCCGTGCTAAAATCGGCATCATCGCCATAAAAAAGTCCGCCAAAGATGTATATATGTCCGGAATTCTCAATTTCCTTTCCGCCTGTTTGAATGAGCGTGTCATCTGAAAAAGTCATGTTTCCAAATATTTCTATTGTTTGTTCTGATGTTTGCCAGGAATCAAGGCGAATGGTTCCAGTGGATGAGACAGATGCCATCTGAATCGAACCACCGGGGGCATGAATATGCGCACCTTGAATTTTAATTCCTGGTGAGGTATCTTGAATGTTGAGATTGAATGAGGCGGGGTCAGAATCACCACCGATCAATGATATTTTCTGGTTTGGATTCATTTCAATGATTGCGTTATCAATAACAATGGGAGAAAAAGAACTGTTTTCAGTAAATTCAACCCCCACCGGCTGACTATCCGGATAGCTTTCCAATGGATCTGGGATGGCTGAAAAAAACGAATGATCGTTAAATATTAAGCGATCTGAAGTACTTACAAGTAATGAGCCTGAAATATCAAAGACTGATTCAGGTCCAATAATGAATCCAGATGGATTCAGTAAATACAAGTTTGCGTTTGCTGAAATTTTACCATTGATCCATGATTCTCCGCCTGATATTCTGCCAATAATATTTTCAATTTCATTTCCACTGGTAAATATGGCGTGTTCACCTTGATATAAATTAAATGTTGAAAAACCATAATACAAATTTTGTCCAGATGAAATCCCGCCCGAAATGGTATATACAGAATCACCGGTGATATGAGTATGATCATTGTCTGATGTGATACCATTGGTTTGATCTGATGCCAAGGCGATCAATGGTAAAAAAAGCAAAGGTAATACCATGAAAGTCAATAATACGCGATTTGAATCCATTTTTTCAACTCCCCTTATCGTTTGAATGCGATTTATTGGCAACTTAGGAAAGCTCTGAAAATAAATTCCCCAGCACAAAACGCTTGACTGTTCAATGATTCAATGTTTGAGCATTCCTTAATCATTTCAATTCAATAATTTTGTAAATATACTTGTACCTTATCGAAAAAGCAAGTCAGATATTTACTTACGATGGCAGTCTGTGGAACCTATTTTTTATTCATGTTTATCAGGTGAAATATCCGACTTGTTATCATCATCGTTGGTAACAATACATTGACCATTAAAAACAACCCCAGGATCTATCAGAATAAATGGTGCACGAATATCCCCAATCATTTTGCCAGGTGGGTGAATTTCGATTCGGGTTTCAGCATTAATACATCCATTAACCTCGCCCATAACCAGTGCTGACCCAACATTAAGGTCTCCATTTATTACCGCCTGAGGACCGACAATAACCTCACCGACTTTACTGATAATATCACCTTCGAATTTACCTTCAACTCGCATGCCTCCCTCAAAAGTAATTGCACCCTTAATTTGAGTTCGAGGTCCGAGAAAGGTATCAATCTCTTTCTTTTTTTTTCTTCTTATCATGTTTTGTTCCCTTAGGATTTAGATACTTTTTAAAATAAATCCTCTAATACTAGCGCATAACATTTTATTTTGCAATACATTTTCAATCATTTTTGGGCATCCTTCATATTCCATTTAACACTTTTTCGAGTACAAGACGTCCTTTGCAGAAACGCACGGCTGTTCGTCTCCGAGCAGAGAAAGGTTAATCATAAGTTCCTCATTATTCAATATTTGTTGATTCGTTTCCGAACCATGATTCCACTGAATAAGATGTCTTTTTTTCATCTTATTCATCTTTTTCAGTGTAATCATGGTTCAAAAAAAAATGAACTGTTGCCTACTTATATGCTTGATGTTAAATTATTGAACAGTCAAACATTATAAATGGGGAATCTATTTTCAGAGCTTTCAAACGTAAGTGATCATAAATTTTGAGAACTCTTTGATGGTCTAAAATTTGCATTACATCAAGCAAAACAACATAAAATTAAGCATTGATCCAGTCACACAATTCGTATTGAAGCAAATGCGAAAATTTGAATATACATAATAAAGAGAAAGAGATATAGGCCATGAATCGATTCGTTGTACATATGATATTCATTGTATTGCTTTTGCTATTTCCACAATTTGCTTTGGAAGCTAAGGATGCAAAAATTGATGAAATATCTAAAGCTATTCAACTTCCACTCTATGATTATAATGATGATATTGTAAAAGAGATACTTGGAAATTATCTAAAACATTCAAATTTTGAAGCATTTCAACTGTTTTACCCCCCCTCTGAGGATGAACCTCATGAAATTTATATTTCATCCTGGATAAAAAATGATCAAGTTCACCACATACTAAATGATGATTTTCCAGCTCCTCTTGATCAAACGTTATTAAAACTTGAAAGAGAAATTCACCATAATAATATGATCATCGGCAAGATTACCGGTTATTTAGATCAATCCCAAATTTTGAGTGATAGCCCCAATTTAACAGACTCCCCCTTTGAACTGAGCCAACCAGAAAAGGTTTTTCTGTTGTTTCACCCCATAATTCGTGCACATAACGACCCAAATTTTGCACCTTTTAATTTTGTTAGAGATGGTAAGCCCATCGGGTATACTATTGACCTTTTAAACTTGTTGGCGCAAAAACTGAATATTAAAATCGAATATATAAGTGGCCCTAACCGGAGTGAATTTTTTGAGATGTTTAAACGAAATGATATTGATATCTTTAGCAATATAGTAAAAACACCTAAACATGAACAATTTATAAACTTTACACAGCCTATTATTATGCACCCCCCTTACATTTACAGCCGAGCCAATAAAAACCAACAATACAGCAATCTGGCTGAACTTCAAAATCGAACAGTCGGTGTGGTCAAAGGATATTGGTACCAAGAGGCATTAACAAAAAATCATCCACATATAGAAATATATTTCGGCTCGGACAATCTTGATATCCTCAAGAAGTTGGCATCCGGAAAAGTGGATGCTGTAATTAATATTGATGTTGTAATGCAACACTTGATGCTGGAAAACAGCATATCAAATGTAAAAATAACAGGTAAAGCTGAGTTTCCGAATCAATATCATTACGACAATCGCATTGGTGTTCGTAAAGATTGGCCGCTGTTGGTCAGTGCTTTTGATAAAGCTTTAAAATCAGTGACCTATCAAGAAGACTGCCAATTGAAAGCTAGGTGGTTTAAGTCCCTGTCGGAAGAACAACAATTGAAAGTCATGCCTCTAACAAAAAAAGAACAGGCCTTGTTGAATGATACCCAAAACATGATTGCAAAGAAAAATCTGCCCAATGACATTAAAAATCGTCCTCATTTGTTTTCTTCTCCGGAATCCAGTCATATTTCAAACACCGAACAAAAAACTGATAAAGTTCGCATTGTTCTCAGTGATGAAGAACAGGCGTACCTGAACCAGAAAGGTGTTATCAAATTTTGTGTTGATCCCAATTGGCCGCCTTTTGAGTTTATTGATGCAAATGGGCAGGTCCAAGGAATCATAAAGGATTATCTCCGTCTGTTCCATGAAGTTTCAAACATTGAGTTTCAATTACTGCCAAGCTACTCATGGAAAGAAACCCTGGAGTTTGCCAAAACAAAACAATGTGATATTATCAGTGAAATTGCACCCACTCATGAAAGGGAAGCATACTTAAATTTTACGCTGCCATACATTGATTATCCCCAGGTTGTTGTCACAAAAAAAGACAAGCCCTTTATATTGAGTCTCAATGATATGTTAGATCAACAATTTGGTGCAACAGAGGGGTATGCGATTGTTGAAATCCTGTTGAATAAATTTCCAGATATTCAAATTCAAACGTTTAATAACATTCATGATGGCCTGGCTGCCTTACATAGTGGGCAAATTGATGCGTTTATCGACTATTTGCCAACGATTGTTTACCACTTACAGAAAAATAGATTTACCGATTTGAAAATATCTGGCAAGCTCGAAGAAAAAATTAAACTCTGCGTTGGGAGCCGGAATGACGAACCTCTTTTGGGATCAATTATGAACAAAATCATACAGAGCATTAATCCGGCAGAGCATCGAAAAATACATAGTCAATGGGCCTCTATTCAGTATGAAAATGACAATTCATTGCTTTGGAAAATAGTGGCCACTGCTTCAATTATTGCTATTTGCGTATTTTTGCTGATAATCCGACTGGCAGTTTTGACCCGAAAAATGAAACAATCCATAGCTCTTGCTGAGAAATCATCCCAAGCAGCAAATGAGTTTCGAGAACTGTATCAATCTCTTATCGCATCGACCACTGATCCCATCATTATGTATGATCTAAAAGGACAGGCGAAATTCATTAATGATGCATTTTTGCATACATTTGGTTGGCAACTGGAAGAAATCCAACAGGGGATATCATTTGTACCTGATTCAGAACGTGAAAAAACAAAGATCAAACGAAAAGAGATTGTTGAAAAAGGCATGACTGTTACCCGCTTTGAAACCCTCCGCTACAAGAAAGATGGCACGCTCCTAAATGTCAGTATCAACGGTTCTAGGTTTAGCGACCATTTGGGAAATCCTGCTGGGATATTGGTCATTCTGCGAGATATTTCTGCTCTTCAGATGCAAAAAGAGCTTGAACTTCACCAAGACAAACGTTGAATTTTTTACAAACATGAAGGCATTCAATCATAAGTTCACTATGAAAGAACCATTATGCAAAGTTTTGAAAATAAGGAATGCTCGGGAAATAAGTTCCTCATTATTCAGTATTTGTTGATTCATTTCTGAACCATGATTACACTGAAAAAGATGAATAAGATGAAATGGTCGTTTTGGTAAACCCGGGTGCTTCAAAAATATGAAGCCCCGGGGTATTAATATCATATGTCGTGAGTATTTGGATTGAAAAATTATCCCTTAATCTCCTGAACTTTTTCGGTTAGTTCTGGGATAATGTCAAGGATGTCTCCTTCAACACCAATATCTGCAACTTGAAAAATGGGGGCTTTGGGATTTTTATTGATTGCAATCATGAATGGTGAACCTTTGATTCCACCAAGATGCTGGAACGCTCCGCTGATTCCCATAGCCATATAAACCTTTGGCTTAACTGTCTTTCCGGATGTTCCTACTTGACGAGATTTTTCCATCCATTTGGCATCAACAATGGGGCGTGAGCAAGAATAGTCAACACCCATGGCTTCAGCAAGATCTTTAACCATATCAATATTGTCTTCTTCCTCAATGCCTCGTCCAACTGAAATTAAAACATCTGAAGTGCTAATATCAACATCGCCAACTTCAGCTTCAACAGTTTCCAGGTATTTACGATTGGTTTCAGGAATTTCAATGTCTCCGGATTTATCAACGACTGCCCCTCCGACAGATGGGTTTTCCTCAGAAACAAAAACTCCGGGACGAACAGTGATGATAGCCCCATTTGACATATCACAGGTATTATGTGTGCTGACCATTCCTGAAAATTCCTGTCGTACAAATTTTCCAGTGGAGCCGTCCATGCCTTCAATGTCTGTAACATCAGCAATGTATGCTGAATCTGTCCGAATAGCCAGGCCTGGTGCCATATCCATTGCCAGATATTCATGGGCTAACATAACAACCGCATTCTCTGGAAGCAATTTGGGCAAGATTTTACCCATAATTTCGCCATCTGGGTATGAAAGTGCGGCATTATCGACTTTCCAGACTTCATTAAAAGCAGCAGAGACTTCCTGGCATACACTATCAACGCCAGAACCAGCAACGATAGCTGTCACCTGAGCATCGGAGTTCAGTTTTTTTGCAGCCAGCGCTAATTCAATCGCTGTGTCATCAGCTTTACCATCTTTATTTATGATATACGCAAAGATCTGCATTATTTGATACCTCCTTTGGATTTCAGGATTTCAACCAGTTTTTCGACAATTTCATCTGTGTCGCCTTCAAGCATTTCAGCGCCTTCGCCCAATTCGGGTACAAAATAGTCTACTGTTTTTGTTTTCGCGCCTGCGTCACCCAGAGATGCCGGATCAATACCCAGATCTGATGCTCCCATTGTTGGGATTTCAACGGATGCTACTTTTCGAATTCCACGAATACCAACATAGCGGGGTTCATTGATTCCTGTTTGTATTGACAGAACGCACGGTAATTTTATTTCGTGCATTTCTTGATTTCCGCCATCAATTTCACGCCCTACTTTTAAAGTGCTATCATCTTGAACCTCAACAAGGTTAACCAGAGATGCATAGGGTCGATCTAACATAGCTGCCAGCATTGCACCTGTTTGAGCTGCACCGGTATCAGATTGGGCACCGGTTAAAATCAAATCATAATTACCTTTTTCAACTGCAGCCTTCAGGATTGTTGCCAATCCCCGGCCATCAGATTTTTCAAAGGCGTCATCACTTAAAAGAATACCATTATTTGCGCCCATTGCCATTTCACGACGAATTATTTCTTCAGATTCATCATCTCCGACAGTGATTACAGTAACTGAGCCACCCACTTTATCTACAATTTGAATGGCTTCTTCAACAGCATAATTGTCCCATTCGTTGATCGAATAGACCAAATCATCGCGTTCAATATCAGAGCCCTCACTATTGACCTCAATTTCATTTTCTGAGGTATCAGGTACTCTTTTCACACAAACCAAAATATCCATATTATCCTCCAAAAAAATCCATTGCCGGAATAAATAAAAATTTCCGGCAATAGATTGCTATTTATTACAATGCAAGGTCACCCCTTACACTTGGTACTATTTGATAATTTGCTGATCCACAAGTTCGGCCAGGTCTATCACTCTAATTCTACCTTCATTTCCACTGGTTTTGATACCATCTTCAATATTGACCATACAGAATGGACAGGCTGTCACAATGACTCTAGCGCCAACTTCTGCAGCCATCTGAACCCGAGCTTTTCCCATACGAGTTTCTTCTATGGGTTCATAAAACAGCATTAGGCCACCTCCTCCACAGCAAAAGGACCGATCACGACTTCGTTCCATTTCCACGCGATGTAAACCTGGAATGGCGTCCAGAACAATACGAGGAGCTTCATAAATCAGATTGTGGCGTCCCAGATAGCAAGGATCGTGGTATACATAAACATCAGCTTTGTTTTCAATGGGGTTGAAACGTATTTTACCCTCTTGAATCATCCGAGATAAAAACTCACTCACATGTTCCACTGGAGGTAGATTGTCGTAGTCTTTTTTCAATGCGTTGAGCGCATGGGGGTCGGCTGTAATAATTCGTTTAACGCCAGAATCGAGAATGGCTTTCGTATTCTTTTCTTTTAAGTCTTGAAATAGCATTTCTTCGCCAAACCGCCGGACTTCATGACCTGAATCTTTTTCAGCCGGTCCCAAAATGCCAAAATCAACGCCACAGGCTTTTAATATTCTAAAAGTTGATTGGCCTATTTCTTGAATACGATCATCATAGGATGTGATACTATCTGCAAAAAAGAGGGTTTCAGCAGTATCCGCCTTTTTCCCACTGAGAGTTTTACATTCATATCCTTCATTTTTGAGCAATGGCTTGGTCCAATCACCACGCTTTTTCTCAGTTTTACCATATGGATTGCCACGTTTTCCCAGTGCATTCAATGGTTTTTGAAGAGATTGCGGCACCATGCCTTCATCGACCATTCCGCGTCGGAGATCAACAAATTTGTCAATATATTCTATGAGTAGCGGACACTCTTCCTCGCATGCACCACATGTGGTACACGACCATATTTCATCTTCTTCAAGAATGCTGCCAATAAGTGGCCCTTTATCGATACTTTCTTCTTTTAAGGGGTATTTGTCAAAACAAAAATCTCTACACTTAATGGTAACAAATCTTGGTGCCAACGGTCGTCCAACATAGTTTGCAGGACATTGATCCGCACATCGACCACAATCTGCACAAGAATAAAAATCTAAAACATGCTTCCAGGTAAAATCCTCAAAGTTTTTAACTCCAAAAGATTCAAGATCGTCCAGTTCTTCATCTGATACCCCCCATTTAACCGGTTTGACAGATCCTTTGTTGAGTTTCAAGAACAAGACATTGAACATGGATGTAATCACATGGAAATGCTTACCCAATGGTAAGAAATTCAGAAATGAAAAGAATATTATTTCATGAACTGTATAGAAAAAAACATGGCAAAATTGCAACATGCTGTCAGAAAAAAAGGTTAAAAAGTGCGTCACAAACCATGTACCTGTCAGTGGGAACAGAAAATAATGTGTTTCTAAGCCTTTATTCATATGTGCCGCAAGGTCACTGCCTTCAAAAATCATGTCAGCAATCATCAGGCCACCGATCATCGCCAGAACAAATATGGCCTCAGCTGTATGATCTTTTCCATATTTTTCTGGAACTTTATAACGTTCCGGCTTGAAAAGACCTCTTCGTATGGCCGCAATAACAACAGCAATTAAAACCCCTGTTGCAGCAATATCTTTCAAAACATTGTAAATCGTTCCAATCCAGGTATCGAAAAGGGGGAGCGTATAGCCGGCCTTAATCCCCACAACGACCAACGTAATGGATCGTATTGAAAGAATACAAAAGCCAGCAAAAATGACAATGTGCAAAACACCAGCCAGCATGTATCTGGGTTGCTTATATTGTGCAACTGCATATTTTAGCATATTGAACAATCGCATCCTCAATTGGTCAAGTCTGTTGTCTGGGGCTGCTTTGAACAACGGTTTTAACCGATGTGCAATTACAAACGTAAAAAGCGCTACGCCAATAATGGGAATGATGATATAAAAAAGTATCAGCGGAATTCCCAATATTGTGTACGACGCTGGTGGAATAATTACCGGTTCCATTTTTTCAACAATCTCCTTTTTTATCTTGACTGTCGTCTGTTCTTGTGACCATTTACAAATATTGAAACAGACACCAGTCTATTATTATATTTCGATTATGAATGAATATTCATTCACCATTAACAAAAATCCAGTGTATTGTCAATAAAAACTATAATTTTCATAAGCTTTTGGAATAAAAAAAATCCTGGCATATTTGATCTGTTGTGCAATAAAAAAGATCAAATAAGATAAAAATTATCCATTCATCTTTTTCAGTGTAATCATGGTTCAAAAACACAAGAATGAACAGTTTAGTAGGCATGTGCTTGATTTTTAATTTTTGAACAGCCAATCATTTTTTAATGGGGATCTTTTTTTTTCGAGCTTTTCTTAGGAATGCTTGGAAAATAAGTTCCTCATTATTCAATATTTGTTGATTCGTTTCTGAACCATGATTACACTGAAGAAGATGAATAAGATTGAATTTAAAGTGTCTTTATTTCATCTTATTCATCTTCTTCAGTGTAATCATGGTTCAAAAAAACTGAATGAGCATTTATTTAATGGGGGAACTTATTTTCAGAGCTTCCCTTATTCATCTTCTTCAGTGTAATCATGGTTCAAAAAACTGAATGAACAATTGGCCTTGATCATCGTTTCGGCCAAATGGGAACGTTGCGGTGAAGCCAATGTAGGGGCGAACCTTGTGTTCGCCCTCGAACTAAAAACGTTTGCGAACTATTGTTCGAGGGCGAACATAAGGTTCGCCCCTACATTGTGGCCGAAATGATGATCAAGGCCGAACAATTATTAAATGGGGAACTTATTTTTCGAGCTTTTCTTATTCTATAAAACCCCCGCCTAAAACAATATCCCCTTGATAAAAGATAGCAACCTGGCCAGGTGTTACAGCACTTTGTTTTGAATTAAAATAAATCATGGCCCGGGTCAAATGAATTGGCGTTAGTACCGCCTGAACAGCCTGTGTCTTATAGCGAATACGAACTTCAATATCGATAGAATCCTCCGGTGGGGCGGTGATCCAGCTTATTTGATGAACAGAGCAATGGTCGGTAAGTAAATCATCCTTTGTTCCTACAACTAAGGTATTGGCGTGTTGTAACAATCTCACAACATAATAGGGATAGGGTCCAGGACAATTAATACCCCGACGTTGCCCAATGGTAAACTCATGCAGACCATTGTGTTGCCCAATTACATCTCCAGATATTGTTTTGATTGGACCTGCTTTTTTTTGTATACAACCTGATTGAATTAGAAAATCCTGATACCGGTTTTGAATAAAGCAAACTTCCTGACTTTCTGGCTGAACAATCTTATGAATGCCTTTATCTATAGCATAGTCAACGACAGTTTCTTTGGTCCACTGTCCTAAGGGGAAGATCACATATGATAGTTGATTCGCCGACAAAAGTCCCAAAAAATAGGACTGGTCTTTCAGACGATCCGTTCCTTTTTTTAAAAGATATCCTTTGGGAGAGTGCTCAACCCGGGCATAGTGTCCGGTGGCAATTTTTTCTGCCCCCAGTTTCATTGCATATGCTCGCAAATAACCCAGCTTAATTCTTGCATTACATAATACACAAGGATTGGGCGTTTTTCCATGGGCATAGGTTGATATGAAATAATTGACAACCTGATATTGAAAGGGTGCGCGCAAATGAACAGTGATCTGTTTTACGCCCTGCCTTGTGAAATACTCTGACAGAATGGGTTGATTATCGACAGTTTCATAACCTGTCAAAAAATGAAGTGCAAAAATATCATGTCCGGCAGCTTTGAGTATATGTGCAGAAACCATTGAATCTACACCACCGCTAACAGCCACCGCGATTTTCATGTTTATTCTCCAAAGAAAACAGTTTTCGTGGGGCGGATGTACATGGCTCGTGGCGGGCAGACACGAACACAAAGTTCGCATAGGCTACATTTTTTTCGATCAAATTCCACATACATTTCCGGACGATGAATAGACAGTGCTTCTGTTGGACAAACTGCTGTGCATGCTCCACAATGTAAACATATGTCTTCATGTCGTTTAATAACGCCCCCAGCGTTTTTGACTTTAACACCATTATCTTTCAGATATTGTATCCCTTTTTTGCAATTTTTTTGATTTCCCAATAATTCAATGACCATTTTACCTTCTTTACGTGGAAGGATTTCTGCATTTAATATATTGAATGATAAATCAAACTGCTTGACCAGATTACAGACCAAAGGTTTATTGGCCTTGGTTTTTGGAAAATTTAAAAAAACGATTTTAGAATACATATTGTTTCCTTTTAACTGATCTTATTCTGGGCAATCAGGCGTAAACCTTCAAGAGTCAAGTCTGGTTCCACATGCTTTATACACTCTGAAACGTTGGCCATTAATGGCGCCAGTCCACCTGTTGCGATAATTGTGGGGTCATTGTCCATTTCTTTATAAATGCGTTTGACAATACCATCAACTAAACCAGCGTATCCAAATATGATTCCTGATTGAATACTTTCAGCTGTATCTTTGCCAATAATATGATCAGGGGGTAGATAGATATCCACACGTGGCAACTTGGAGGCATTCATAAACAAGGCTTCTGATGCAATCATAATACCTGGACTGATTGCGCCGCCTAAATATTCCCCTTTTGATGAAATACAATCAAATGTTGTGGCAGTTCCAAAATCGATCACAACCAGGTTGCCTCCATACCGATGATAGGCTGCAATGGCGTTAACTAAACGATCGGCACCCACTTCATCAGGGTTTTTAAGACAAATCGGCATTGATACATTGCGTGCATTTACCCAAAGTGGAGAATGGTTTAGATATTTATGACAAAAGGCATCAAGAATGCCCATCATTGGCGGAACAACGCATGATGCAATCGTTTGTTGAATATCCTTTATGTGAATATTTCCAAATGTAAATAAATTTCCCACCAGAATATGAAATTCATCTTCAGTGGCTTTATGCTCGGTTTTAACACGCCATGAGTGAATTAAACGTTCGTCGTGATATACACCTAATACAGTATTGGTGTTTCCAATATCAATTACAAATAACATCTCGTTATTCCTGAAATTCCTGATAAATATCTATCGAAAAGATTTATATAACGTAATTGTAAAAATTTCGGGGCGAACCCCTGTCAATGAAACATTCCCCGGCACTTCAATTTTTACACGTCTGGCGTATACACCTGGTTTTAGCCCTTGTAAATCTACATAAACGTTAACTGTTTTGGGGTTCAACTCTTGCAGCGCCTTAATTCGGCCTTCGAAGGTTAAATCTACTGTTGAGGGACGAATTTTATAACGATAGGGCGAATTCTTTCCTCTAACCCGAATATTTTTGTACACTCGGGTTTCAATTTTGTCAATCAAGGTCACATCAACGCGAACAATTCGTTTGGACACAAAAGGAACCAGAGATTCTTCCATAACCAATGGTAATTCTTTAGAAAAAGATTCGTTGACATCATCTAACAACAATTCTCGTGTGTAGAATTCTGTAACTTTTTTATCTTTGAGTATGTTTTCAGGACCATTAAAAATGATGACACCGGGCTTGAGATAAATCTCAGAAAGAACACATGATTTTGCAGGTGTTCCCGAAACAGTGAGACGTACAGGTATTTCCTTTTCTACGATCCGCTCCATTTGAAAGGTCAGGAGATCGGGATTTATACTTAAAACTTCAATACCTTCAGGTAATTGCAATTTTAGTGGGTCAATGGCCAGATTGACTGTTCCTGTCTGAAGGTTTGAAAAATCAATTGGATATATTAGTTCTCGGGTAAGAAGTGGTTCAACAAGGTATTTATATCCTTTTATTTGAAGTGTCACATGTTTTTTGACTTCGCTCATGAAAGAGATATCATCAGGTTTTTGTCCCCAATATAAATTTACAGAAATTTCGTTTGTAACAGGTTGAAATCTAAGTTTATAATAACAAAACATCACTCCGATCATAATACAAACACATACATAAATCCAGAGGGTATATCTCGTTTGTTTTTTTATCATTTTCTATCACTTCTAACCTGACAGTTAGACAATTGTTCATCTGTCAGAGAATTTAATAAGGTTAAGGTTATTTGGGTTTGATATACATTGTGTACACGAACAATATGAACACCCGCCAGAGCCGATAAAGTAATTGTTAACATTGTGCCACAATCTAAAGCGTCAGTAAAATTTGAAAGTGCCGGCTGAATATTCAACGTTTTTTGAATGAATGATTTTCGTGATGTTCCAATGAGTAAGGGGACATCAAGTTTTTGAAAATGATTCAAATTTTGAATAATGTTAATATTGTCCCGTACTGTTTTCCCGAACCCAATCCCAGGATCTGCGATAATAAATTCCCTGGAAATCCCGGCATCAATTGCATATTCAATGCGCATTTTTAAAGTTTGAAATATTTCATCAATGATACTGGCATATTTGGGGGCAACTTGCATCGTTTGAGGTGTACCTTGCATATGCATTAAAATGATAGGTACTCTGGCCCTTTTGGCAACGCCTGCCATATCAGGATCACGTAAGGCGCTAATATCATTTATTATTGATGCTCCAGCTTCAATGGCTGCTTGAGCAACATTTGCTTTTGATGTATCAATAGATATTGGCACTGATAGTTTTTTGGACAGCGCCTCAATCACTGGTATCACGCGATCAATTTCCTGTAAAGATGGCACAGGCTCAGAAAAGGGACGGGTCGATTCACCTCCAATGTCAATAATATCGGCACCTTGTTCAGCCATCTGAATTCCATGTGCAATGGCGATGTCTGGAGCAAAAAATTGTCCCCCATCAGAGAAGGAATCTGGTGTGACATTAAGAATTCCCATAATCAGCGGAGGAAATCCGAATTTTAAATGATGTTGTTGCCATTTTATTTCGTATGATTTCATCGTATACTTTCTTATTAAATCGAGTCTGCATTGAATTTATTTTATGATGTTGCAACGTTGTTATCAGAATTTTCTTCTGGATCAGCATTGTCTTTTTGATCAGAATTTTTAGCGTCCTCTTTTTTTGTATTTGATCCAGCGATGTTCTCATTGTCATTTTTATCAGAATTATCGTCTTGATAAAAACGCTCTGGGCTTTTTGGTGATGGCAATTCTATCCCCGGACGCATTTCAAAGATGAGTGCGTCAAGCTCATTTCCTAAAACAGTTTCTTTAATCAATAATAAGTCCGCAAGTTTATGTAAAATATCTATATTAGTTTTTAAAACTTCAACCCCTTTGTCATAGCTTTTGCGAACAATCTCTCTTATTTCAGTATCGATTTCCTGTGCGGTTTTTTCTGAATACTCATGCCCCTGTGATAAATCACGACCAAACATAAGCGAATCTTCTTGAGAATCATATGAAAGGGGTCCCAATGTTTCGCTCATGCCCCATGAACGCACCATTTTATTTGCAAGCTCGGTTGCTTTTTTGATATCATTGGATGCGCCGGTGCTGATTCGATTAAATACTAAATCTTCAGCAATTCTGCCACCAAATGCCACAGACAATTCAGATTCAAGTTGATCCTTATACTTAAAATCTCTTTCTTCAGGAAGAAACCAGGTCACGCCAGCTGCACGGCCTCTTGGAATAATTGTTATTTTATTTACAGCTTCGGTTTCTGGTAAAAACCGAGCCACTAAAGCATGACCACCTTCATGGTATGCAGTGGTTTTCTTGTCTTCATCAGAAATAACTTTGGATTTTCGTTCAAGCCCCATGTATACCTTGTCTTTGGCATCTTCAAAATCAACCATATCAAGGCGATCTTTATTTCGCTTTGCCGATAAAAGCGCCGCTTCATTGACCAGGTTTTCAAGATCCGCACCAGAAAAACCGGGTGTGCCCTTTGCCAAAACATTGGTATTAACATCTTTTGAAATCGGGGTACGTTTCATGTGTACTTTGAGAATTTTTTCCCTTCCGCGAATATCTGGCAAAGAGACAGTAACCTGACGATCAAAACGTCCTGGCCTTAACAAAGCCGGATCTAGAACATCCGGTCGGTTCGTGGCTGAAATAAGAATAACGCCCTCGTTCGATTCAAACCCATCCATTTCAACAAGTAATTGATTCAAGGTTTGTTCACGTTCATCATGACCCCCGCCGAGACTTCCGCCCCGATGCCGACCAACAGCATCAATTTCATCGATAAAAATGATACAGGGCGCATTTCGTTTACCTTGAATAAATAAATCTCTGACACGAGATGCGCCAACCCCAACAAACATTTCCACAAAATCTGATCCACTGATACTAAAAAATGGAACACCGGCCTCACCGGCTATGGCTTTCGAAAGTAATGTTTTTCCAGTTCCTGGGGGGCCTGTCAATAAAACGCCCTTTGGAATACGACCTCCCAATCGCGTATATTTTTTGGGATCTTTCAAAAAATCCACAATTTCTTCAAGTTCTTCTTTGGCTTCTTCTATTCCAGCAACATCAGCAAAGGTAATTTTATCTTGTTGCGTTGATAGTAGTCTCGCCCGACTTTTACCAAATGAAAGAGCCTTACCACCGCCCATTTGCATCTGTCGCATGAAAAACACCCATACACCAATCAACACTATCATGGGGAGCCATGACAATAGAATAGATACATACTGTTGATTTTCGCTAGGCGGTTGAACATCAATTGAAATATTGTTCTTTTTTAACGTACTGATCATATCTGGATCCTGGGGCATAAAAAGTTTGAATCGATTTCCTTTGATATGAGTAATATATAAATATTTATCCTGAATCAAAACGTTTTCGATTTCTTTACTTTCAACCATCTTTAAAAACTGTGAGTATGTTATCTGAGGTTTGGTTTTCAGGGGTTGTTGATGAGATAAATTATACAGCATGACCATTACCAATGCAATGATCAGCCAAAGCGCCAGGTTCTTGTAAAATGGATTCAAGGCAATACCTCCCAATAATAAAAATCATTATTTATAAAGTGCACCTGCATTCAAGCACACGTCGCGTTGACCGGGTAATTGATGCAGTTTGCGATATTCGATAACCGATTACCCAAACAATTTTATCCTGACTTAACATAACTGCTGCCTTAGATCGTTTGGACTGGGGTACCTTTTGGTTGATAAAAAATTTTTTGATTTTTTGATGTCCATTCATTCCAAATGGTTGAAAACGATCACCTGCTTCAATATTTCGGACGATTATTGGAAACAATACCACATCAGCATCAAAAAAAACATGATTATCCGAAAATTCATATTGGTCATTTAATATAAAATTTTCCGCCAATAAGTCAAGTTGTAGTATCATATTACACTCTGGAATTTCAATTTTTCCAGGTTTTTCGATTTGATAATAAAAAATTTGCGAAATTTTGGATTTCGGCTGATTTGAAATTGTAATATCATTGTTTGTAATTTTTACAAGAACATTGTCCGGTAGTGACATATCCCTGGGTTTATCCAGGCTAATCATCCATTTTGACAGCCTGTGAATGTGTTCATGCGTAACACGACGTAAATTGCCCTTGAATCGCTTGATGGCCTGACGAAAAACACTGCGAATAATTGACAAATGATATTTTTTAATTTTATTTGTACTCAGGACCATATGGTTGCGATCAAACTGAATCAATGATTCCAAATATTTTGTTTCAGCAATTGTGTCTTGCCAATGAGTGTCCACTCGAAGAATATCTGCCAATCGATTTAATGATACTTTTATGTTTGGATTATATGTTTGCAATATGGGGATCAGATGATGTCTGATACGATTTCTTAAAAATTCAGTATTTTCGTTTGTTTCATCATGCATCCATTCTTGATGAATCAGGTTTAAAAAGGTTTCAATTTCATTTCGATAAACATGAATCAACGGTCGGAAGATTTGAATATTTTTTGCGTCTGAAATATTTCGTTTGGGGATGATTCCGCTCAGTCCTTTCGGTCCGGAGCCTCGAATGAGATTCATCAATATTTGTTCTGCATTATCATCCGCATGATGCCCTAAGGCAATGGACTGATATCCAAACCTCATACAAATTTTAGTTAATGCTTGATATCGTAAATTGCGGGCTGCTTCTTCCAGGCAACACCGGTGCTTTTGCTGATATTTAAATACATTTGCCCTTTCCAGGTGAAAAGGCAAACCAGCATGATGTGCCAAATTTTTGACAAAATCAGCATCCAGATCTGCATTTTTTCCACGAAGTCCATGGTGAACATGAGCAATGGCCAATTGTATATCATGCCTGTCAGCTAAAAATTGGCACACCCGAAACAGGCAAACTGAATCAGGCCCCCCTGATACTGCGCATAATATTGATTGCCCAGGCAAAATGAATTGAAAATCTTTACAGGTGTTGATGATCGTTTTTAAAAAATTGTGTGTTTGTTCAGTGTATATCATGCAGGATTTTTATCATTCCAAAACAATTTGCTGCAAGCATTTTCATTTTTTTTTGTTTTTTTTCCTTGAAATATTTTTTTATAATTCGTATAGTAAAGAATGGTTGTGCTAAGCGGGGAGTTAGCGGTGCCCTGAACCCGAAATCCGCTTATGCGGGGCTGAATTCTCTCTTTAGGGCCTGATATGAAGTTACCCAACGCTTCGATCGGTCGCCGCGCAACAGACGATCGTGAACCTCGTCAGATCCGGAAGGAAGCAGCGATAAGCGATTCAGGCTGTGTCGCGGATCGATCCCGATCAAAAAGTGGAAGGCAATTTCAAAACGGGTTCAACAGAGAGTGCACAGCCATTTTCTTTAATTTCCATTCCTATTTTTCTTTCCATACCTTGACATTACCCTAGAGCGTCTTATTTTTTTCTCAAGCAAAAGATGAAGGCCATTCAATTAATACAGTTCTACTTAAACGTATTTTTCGAAGGCCCTTAATGTGTGAAGACCATGAACATATCAACAAATTGATATGTCAATCAATTTAGTTGGAAAGGGTGAAGAAATTGAGTTCAAAAAATAATGACGCAGTGCGTGTCACTCTATCACAAGATTCAAAAGAAATATCCGAAAAAATGAATCAATCTGAGGATAATGATCAATCGATTGATTTAGAAGCGGATTCCAACGAAACCAAAAATAATGAATCACATGTTGTTGAAGATGCCGATGATAAAGAATCAACTGAGCCAGTAAACGATGACACAGAAACGAACGAACCGGTTACGCCAGAAGAACAAGATGATGATGATGATGAACAGAATCTTAAGAATGATGATACAGAGCAAAAATCTGCCGAAGAAACACTTAAAAAGACAGAAAATGAAAACAAGAATCTTCAAGACCGACTGCTACGACTTTCAGCCGAGTTCGAAAATTTCAAAAAACGTAATCGCCGCGAAATGTCTGAATTTAAAAAATTTGCTTCTGAAGTATTAATAAAAGATCTCTTACCCGTTGTTGATAATTTAGACAGGGCACTGGAAGCCACCAGCATTGATGAAGCGTGCCAGGCAATTATCGATGGAATTACGATGACACGCGATGAAATGCTTAAAGTTTTTTCAAAATATGGCGTAAAGCCGATCGAAGCTCTTGAAGAGGATTTCGATCCCGCATATCATCAAGCAGTTGGACAGGAAGAAAATGTTGAATACCCTAAAAATAAAGTTTTAAAAGAATTTCAAAAAGGATACACCATTCATGGACGTTTATTACGACCATCAATGGTGATTGTTTCAAGCTAGAAATTAATAGCAGCCAGGCAAAATGACCATTTGTTTTAGGATTTACACTTTTATCAATTATGGTAATGGTTCATTGTCTGATACACCCTGCTGCTAAATTAAATATATTTTAAAAAAAGAACTTTTGTAATTTAAGGAGGATAAAAATGGGCAAGGTTATAGGAATTGACTTGGGGACGACAAATTCCTGTGTTGCAATCATGGAGGCAGGTGACCCAAAAGTCATAACAAATGCAGAGGGAGGTCGAACAACACCTTCTATTGTTGCTTTATCAAGCAGCGGGGAACGATTGGTCGGTCAGGTAGCAAAGCGACAGGCAATTACCAATCCTGAAAATACTGTTTTTGGAGTAAAACGTCTTATTGGTCGTAAGTTTAGTTCACCTGAAGTACAGGAAGATCTGACACGTTTGCCATATATTATTGAAAAGGCAAATAATGGCGATGTCCGAATTAAATTGCAGGACAAACAACACAGTCCAGCTGAAATTTCATCGTTTGTGCTTTCCAATATTAAAAAGACCGCTGAAGATTACCTTGGAGAAAAAGTCACTGATGCTGTTATTACAGTACCTGCTTATTTTAATGACAGTCAACGACAGGCGACAAAAGATGCTGGAAAAATTGCTGGTTTGAATGTGCTTCGCATTATTAACGAACCCACAGCAGCTTCTCTTGCGTATGGAATGGATAAAAAGAGCGAAGAAAAAATTGCAGTTTTTGATCTTGGTGGTGGAACCTTTGATGTTTCTATTTTGGAAATTGGTGAAGGCGTTTTTGAGGTAAAATCTACAAATGGTGATACTCATCTTGGCGGTGAAGACTTTGATTTGCGCTTGATTGATTATTTATCAGATGAATTTCGAAAGGACCAGGGAATAGATCTTCGTTCTGATAAAATGGCATTGCAGCGATTAAAAGAAGCTGCTGAAAAGGCAAAGATGGAATTGTCTTCAGCAGTGGAAACAGATGTTAATCTACCATTTATTACAGCGGATGCCAGTGGTCCGAAACATTTGAATATTAAATTATCACGTTCTAAACTAGAAGCGCTTTGTTCTGATTTATTGGATAAACTGGAAAGACCCTGTACTGTCGCTTTAAAAGATGCTGGAATGTCTTCATCAGAAATTAATGAAGTCATTCTCGTGGGTGGTATGACTCGAATGCCAGCAGTTCAAGAACGTGTAAAAAAAATCTTTAATAAAGAGCCGCATCGTGGTGTCAATCCTGATGAAGTTGTTGCTCTGGGAGCAGGTATTCAGGGTGGCGTGCTGAAAGGTGATGTTAAAGATGTATTGCTTCTGGATGTGACCCCCTTATCCCTCGGAATTGAAACACTGGGTGGTGTCATGACCAAGCTGATTGAAAAAAATACGACAATTCCGACAAAGAAAAGTCAAATTTTTTCAACAGCAGCTGACAATCAACCCGCTGTATCTATTCATGTGATTCAGGGTGAACGAGAAATGGCAACAAGCAATAAAACCTTGGGACGTTTTGAACTGGTGGGTATTCCTCCGGCACCACGCGGTGTTCCCCAAGTAGAGGTCACATTTGATATTGATGCCAATGGTATTGTTCATGTTTCGGCAAAAGATTTAGGAACAGGAAAAGAACAATCAATCAAAATTACTGCTTCCAGTGGACTCACCAAGGAAGAAATTGACAGAGCGGTTAAAGAAGCAGAACTTCATGCTGATGAAGATAAGAAAAAACGAGAACTGATAGATGCTCGAAATACAGCGGATTCTCTTGTTTATCAGACTGAAAAATCGCTCAAAGAGATGGGTGACAAGATTGATGATGAAACCAAAAATAACATTGAAAGTGCCAAAGAACGTCTAAAAGGTGTCTTGGACAGTGACAATCTTGAAGAGATCAAGCGTTTAAGTGAAGAACTTACGAATGCTTCCCACAAACTGGCTGAAGCAATGTATCAACAGGCCGCTCAAGCTGGTGCCGAGGGTGCCGGACCTGGACCTGGCATGGGTCCTGACATGGGTAATATGGGTGGCGCAGCCGGTGGCGGCGAGGGCCCTCAGGTTGATCCAAACCAAAAACCAGGTTCTTCCAATACAGATGACGATGTGGTTGATGCAGACTACGAAGAAGTGAAAGATAAATAACCAATAAATCGCTTGAAAAAAAACATTGATAAACCCTGTTGCAAATATTGCGACAGGGTTTTTTGGTTTTCAAAGGGGGCATCGGATAAATGCGTTCCTTTGGTGTGCATACTATTCCATTCCCCTTTTTTTATCTGATCCATGATTTCCAATAAATCATAGCAGTATCTTTAATTACCTTGTTCTCGAAAAAGTGTTATCTGAACTATGAAGGATGCCAATATTTTATTGTTATCATTTGAGCAAAACCAATGTAGGGGCGAACCTTATGTTCGCCCCTACATTGGTTTTGCTCATAGGCTTGGTTTCGGTTTGACCTGTAATTTGGGTTAGACGCTTATGATTTAATCCCAATCACCTGCTGTTTCACAGGTATATTTTTTCCGGTAATGTTCATGGCTTTTTCAATAATTTTCGGCAATCCCGAGCAACAAGGCACTTCCATAAACAAAATGGTAATATGATTGATTTGGGCGATGTTAAAAATGTCAACAAATTTATCGACATATTCATCGCGATTATCAAATTTAGGGCATCCAATCATGACTATTTTTCCATCCAGGTAGGTCTCGTTCAGTGATGGCAATGTCAGCGGAACACAGTCAGCAACAACAAGCAAGTCGGCATTTTTCAAAAAAGGGGCATTTGATGGGATCAACCTTATTTTTACCGGCCAGTTGGCTAGATTTGATTGGGGCTGTGTTGGAGATTTTACATGAATTTGATAGGCTGTAGGATCAAAGGATTGAATTTGTGCGGATGGACATCCACATGCAATTGATGTATCGTGCTTTTTAGATGCCAGCTCTTTTTGTTCAAGATATTCTTCAACAGCTTCAGGGTTAAATATATCAGCCTCACGTTGGATTATTTTTAAAGCATCATGAGGGCATTCCCCCAAACAGGCACCAAGGCCATCACAAAATTCATCCTTTACCACTCGAGCTTTTCCATCATAGATCTCTATGGCTTCCTCAGCGCATGCCAATACACATTGACCGCATCCATCACATTTTGATTCATCTATCTCAATGATATTTCTTTTTACTTTCACCCTTAATCTCCTTTATTATAATAATGCTTTTTTGGCTTCATTTCGGCCTTGTTCAGTAAAAAATTTTTTATGGATCATTTGTGTTAACCTTTCTGAAGAAATAGGGTTTTCTTTATGTTGATCTTCCAGATTAACAATTAAATCAGAATCATACAGAATTTTGAAATTTAGGGTTTCAGTATCGCGCGGATGATGATGGTGCCCAACGATATCACAAACCTCATCAATCAAGGAATCTTTTGCGCCCAGTTTTTCCATAATTTCCCTTGCTATAGGCGGGCCTTCTTTTTCCTGGTAACGTGCTGCGGTACTCTGATATTTTTTTTCAGCTTCATGAATACCGATATCATGCAGGTAAGCGGCTGCAAGAATAACCGCCATATTACCACCTTCCTGATTGGCAATTGCTTGCGCATATCTTGCCACTCTGCTGGCATGACCAATTCTTTTGAAATCATTCCCAAAATATCTTTTCATTTCAATGGCCACACGATCTTTAAAAAGACTATCTTTTTGTGTCAGAAGTTCAGGGGGTAAATTTCCAATGCACTGCTCTGCATATTGACAGTAGGCAGCACACCCAAAATCCATTTTGGGATTCACAAATCGGTATTGACAATTGCCACATAAGCGTGAGGTATCATCCTTAAAAAACTCAACAGGTTGTTTACATTTTGGACAATCGATCTCAAAAACTGCCCCAGGTTCCCAATATCTTGTATCCTGGCCCGGACATTTCATAAAAACCTCCTTTTTTGTATTCTACACTATCTATTTATTTATGTTAGAATTTATTATATCCTATTTAATTCTATTTCAATGGTTTAACAGTACAATCACTTTATCTGCTCTGTTTATAAACCCAAAATTATACGATACGTCTGATGTTAAGTTTTTTAGATTTTTAGATTTTATGAAGGAATACTTGAAAAATAAGTTCCCCATTTATTAATATTAGGAAAGCTCTGAAAATAAGTTCGTCATTATTCAATATTTGTTGATTCGTTTCTGAACCATGATTACACTGAATATGATGAATAAGATGAAATAAAGACACTTTAAATTCATCTTATTCATCTTTTTCAGTGTAATCATGGTTCAAAAAACGTAAATGAACATTTTGGTACGCATATACTTAGGAAAGCTCTGAAAATAAGTTCGTCATTATTCAATATTTGTTGATTCGTTTCTGAACCATGATTACACTGAATATGATGAATAAGATGAAATAAAGACACTTTAGATTCATCTTATTCATCTTTTTCAGTGTAATCATGGTTCAAAAAACGTAAATGAACATTTTGGTACGCATATACTATGAACAAATATGCTTGATTATTGATTCCCATATAAATCATAAATTGTTTGAATTTGCTCTGTTGTTCTATCCCATGTATATTTTTGAGCTGTCTCAGATGCGGCTTTTGCCAACGTATTTCGAAAATCATGATTTAATAATTCAATAATATGTGAACTGATTGAGTCGGTGTCATCAGCATCAACAATATATCCATTCATGCCATGCGTCACAATATCTTTCGCACCCACATTTCTGCTGACAATAACAGGCATCCCCGATGCCATCGCTTCTAATACAGTCATACCAAAAGTATCAAATTCCGATAACATTGAAAAAATATCTGAAGCCAGGTAAACTTTTTCGATATCCTGCGCAATGATTCCGGTAAAGTTGATATGATCTTGAATATTTAATTGTGATGCAAGAAATTTGTAACGTTGAAAATCTCCTTTGCCAACAACGATTAGTTTTAGAGAATGACCGAGATTTTTATCCAGTGTTTTTGATATGGCTGTCATCAATTGCGGCAACCCTTTTATCTCAAAATTCATGCCAACAAACAATATAACAATATCGGATTCGCTCATTCCCAGGCCTTTTCGAATGTCTTTCCTGCATTGTATACGTTCATTGCAAGAAAATTTGGATAGATCAACACCTGGTGGAACAATTTTCACCTTATCGTTTGGCAATTGAAATGATTGACAAAAAATTTCTTTTGTGGATTGAGATACCGCCAATAAATGTTGACATCTTGGGTTCATAACCAGTTTTGTTTCGATATAATGGGTATAATAGTCAAACAGACTCATCCTTTTTTTCTTTCGGATATTTTTTATCCAGTATTGGTGCGGTAAGCCATGAATAGAATATATATCTGCGCCAAAAATTCTTTCATGGGTATGGATGATGTCAAATTTTTGCTTTGAAATCATTTTTTGAACAAAAAAAGCGGTGCTGATCGGCTGAAAAAAACGCGGAAATTTTATAATTGGATACTTATGAAATGTGATACGATCCGACATTGCCTGCCATTTATTGGCAAAAACATGAATTGAAAGATTGGGATTTAATGCAAGCCTTTCTGTAACTTCCATAGCAAAATGCTCGCTTCCACCAACCAATCCATATCTCGGAGAAATGACTGCAACATTTAATATATTCTTTATGGGCATAATATCAATCCTTAGAAATTTTTTTCTTGAATCCCATCAAATTCTCATGTAAATTACAACATTTTTAAACTAATTTCAAGAAAGGAAACGTTTCATAATGAACCTTAATCAAAGTACCAAGTGTTTATATCTCAGCATGGCCCTATTCATGTTAACATCAGTTTTTGCCCATGCCAATTTACCCGAAATCTCATCGTGGAATCCAACCAATGTCAATCTGGATCAATCCGCCACCTTATTGTTGATGGGTAATCATCTTACCTCACCATTGACAATCACAATTGGTGACACAGTAAGAACGATTACAGATAACAGTCATCCAGAAAGCGTGACATGCACGATTCCAGCCATGTCAATGCCTGGATCGATTACCTTTTCAGTACAAAACACAGATGGTATTTGGAAAAGTGGACAACTCAATTTTGTAGATTGTTCATCATTTACCCAGATTGATGAAATCGTTCGGACGAAAGATTATACCTTATTCATCAACAATGCCTGTTTTTCCAGTTATAAATTCCAACTGGATACAAATATGATGCAACATGTCATGTCTTCACAAATAGATTTAACAGATCTTGCAGAAGGCCCACATCAATTGACAATTATTGGTCAAGACGATGCAAAGAATGAGCACAGTAAATCAATTTTATTTACTGTTGACTCAATCGCACCATCCATCCAATTGAACAATATCCCAGCAAAATTTACCGCAAATCTTTCTGAGACCATTTCAGTCACGACTCAGGAAGATGCTACGTATTACAAATATCAGCTCGACAATCATAGCAATGTTGAAAAAACAATTTCCGATGCAATCGTTCTGTCATCTTTATCATTAGGCACCCATACACTTCGTGTTTTTGGATGTGACAGTCATCATCATTGTCAATCTGTAAGTGATGTTTCTCCGATCACATGGACTGTGATTGATATCGCTTTTGCAGACCATTCTGCTTTATCAACAACATTAGTGATTGCGGGCACTCAAAGTAATGTTTATTCAACGAATTGCATGGAAAAGGATATTCTATTGGAATGGTCAGTGTATAATGATGGCAAGCAGATTGGTGAAACAGTGGTCGGAAACTCATTTTCATTTACTCCTGAAAAAATAGGTTCCTATGCAGGGATTTATACAATAGATATGGCTGCAACCTATGATAATCAACCGATCAAAACGCTGAATGCTTATATTGAAGTTCCATTTGATATTGAAGCCGACCGGTATAATATTACCGACAAAGCTGTGTTTAGTGTAAATGGTGTGGAAACTGGGGCCAATCTCGTACCGGAAATCAAACCGAATTCTCCTGGTTCGAGCAATGAATTAAACATTGGAACATGGAATCGCACTAATACAGAATCCAAGGAAATAACATTTATTCCTTCACCCTCTTTGAATGCGCTAACATCTTTTAATGTCTGGATTTCCATTGAAAAGGACCCCGACTTAAATATTGATAATGGGTTAAACGAGAAAACAGCCGGCCCATTTTTTATTATTCCAATAAAAGAGTACACCATCAATTTAAGTGATGAAAGTGGCAGTATTTCAACATCCACCAATGCGGATATCACAGTTAAAGAATTGGTCACGTTAACCAATCAAAACCTGACAGCATCCAAATCTGATGTACGTTTTTCACTGCCATCATCTGGTGGAACCTATTATTTTGAGGTTAAAGATAATCGAGATCCTCCTGTATTTATGCCACAAACTTTAATTTCATCAAATCATGACGCTACTGTCATTTTGAAATCGGTGGGGGTATATGCCATTGAGGGAAGTGTCTATGATAAGGATGGAAATGTACTTGATGATGTTACAGTAGTTGCATTTCAACCCAATGAAAATAAAACTGAACAACTGTATAAGAGACTTCCTGAACAATATGAAGCCAAAACTGAAAACAGTGGAAAATATAAAATTTATTTACCTGAAGGAAATGCAATCGGGGGTTGGACTGTGATTGCTGGAAAAGAAGAATATGTCACAGCCATTAAAACAGATCAACAGGCAAATACTGAAATCTCATTTAATGGTGATGATGCACTTCATCTTGAAACCAGAATAACACAGGTGGTTACTGAAAATGGTATTATCAAAATTCAGGCAGAGCCAGATTTCAAAGATCCTGGAGAAATTGACATTAAAATATTCACCGATGACATAGAATATTATGCACAGGATCATCAACTCATTGGGACAACTATTCACCTTGCCTGTCCAACTGCAGAAAACTATACCCTTATCATTTTTGCAGACACGCAGGACAATAAAGACCCAAAAACCGGACAATATACCACGCATGTCTACCGAAAAAATTCCACAGAAAATGTCGTTGCACGCAATGACAAAACAATCGATTCTTTTGGTGGAACAGTTTCACTACATCATAACAATCTGAAAGCAAAGGTTGAAATTCCGGTCATTGGTATTTCTGAAACAGCCACGTTTGCTCTCGAACAAATCCAAAAAACATCTGACTGTTATGCAATAACTGGCACGCAATATATTTATGCGGTTCATGCGACAAGTATCACATCTGCGAAATCCTTAAGAGATGATCAAATCACTCAGGTGGCCATAACCATTCCTTTTGATCTCAGAACAATACAACCTGGTGATATCGAGAATGGCGTATTCAATGTTTATCGGGCGGACTCTATTGAAAAGCTAGAAAACCATGAAACTGAATTGATAAATAGTATCAGAAAAAGCGACTATCTTGGCGATGGAAAAATTGGCTATGTGACTGTGTTGGTTGATAAATTATCTTACTTTGCGATTGGTATTCCCCCTGAAAGTGCTCCTGCTACACAAAGAACATTTATTGATGATGATAGCGGTGGCGACTGTTTTATCGGCATTTTGCACTAAAAAAGCATTGATAGGCACATGAACGCATCAATGTCGTTCATGTGCCAAAACGTTCAGTAAAGCATAAAGGGGATCAAAATCATGATGCAGTTAAATGATATAAAAGAAGACACCCAATTAATCAATGAAATTGATTGGGATATGACCCCAGAAGAAGCTGTTCGACTCTATCTTGAATGGGGGAACAATTGGGCAAGCGGCAATTATGTCATTCGCTCAAAAAATGATGTCACCCACTATTTTGTAATTAATACTTGGGGGGAAAAACCTCAAGTCTATTTATTACGAAGAAATTCTGATAAAGTTGATGAAATTGCCCAGTTTGATCTGCCAGACACCCTTTTAAAGGATTTTTATGATTCGGTTGGAAAGCATAAAGGTGTTTACGCCATTGAAGGAACAATTAAAGAATGGTTAAAAAAAGAACTGTCCCTCCAATAATCACACGTATTTCCTACGCCATTCTTAATAATTTTAATCTTATTGGGGTCACATTTTATGAATCATTCAAACAGTCAGCCAGAAGAATCTGATCGCATCGCACCAAACAGTCAACACGCTTTTGATCTGAAAACATTGTATGTGGTAGGGATAGGCCCTGGAAGCATAGATCACTTATCAAAGCGAGCCGAACAAGTTCTAAAGACTGTTGATACAATTGCGGGTTATACAATTTATGTTGATCTGATTCGTCCAATTATCTCAGAGAAACAAAATATTATTTGTTCTGGTATGAAAAAGGAAAAAGAAAGGGTTCGTGCAGCCATTGATACTGTTTTAAATGGAAAGACTTGCGCGTTGGTTTCTAGTGGCGATCCTGGCGTATATGCTATGGCAGGCCTTGTGTTTGAAATCTGTATGGATAATCATATCCGGTTATTCCCTGTTCCATCAAAAAAGCCCCCCCAAACGACATTGGAAAAGGCTTTCTGTATAGAAGTGATTCCTGGTATTCCTGCCTTATGTTCAGGTGCGTCACTTCTCGGCGCTCCACTCATGCATGATTTTGCTGTCATCAGTTTAAGTGATCTTCTGACCCCCTGGAGTACCATTGAAACACGAATTGATGCAGCTGCAAAAGCCGAATTTGTTATTGTTTTATACAATCCAAAAAGCAAAAAAAGAACATCACAGATTCTAAAGACGCAACAAATCATACTAAAATATCGCGATGATAATACACCGGTTGGAATTGTCAAAGGGGCAATGCGGGAAAATCAAAAGGTATGTATTGTCTCCCTAAAAGATTTGCATTTCGCAGATATTGACATGCAAACAACTATTTTTATAGGGAATAAGCATACAAAAACCTATTGTGATTTTATGGTAACTCCTCGTGGATATTCTGATAAATATTGTTTAAGTATTCAAAACGCTTAAACTTTCAGGGCAAAACAAATTGATGGCACGTATCTCACCCTACATTTTGGGAAATGTCACTAATTCAACCACCTCCCCAAATTAGGAACGTTCTGAAAATAAGTTCCCCATTAAATAGATGTTCATTCAGTTTTTTGAACCATGATTACACTGAAGAAGATGACTTTAAAGTGTCTTTATTTCATCTTATTCATCATCTTCAGTGTAACCATGGTTTAGAAACGAATCAACAAATATTGAATAATGAGGAACTTAGGAATAATCAAAAAATAAGTTCCTCATTTAATAATTGCTCATTTTGTTTTTGAACCATGATTACACTGAAGAAGATGAATAAGATGAATTAAAAGTGTTTAATTCATCTTATTCATCATCTTCAGTGTAATCATGGTTCAAAAAACGTAAATGAACAGTTTGGTACGCATATGCCTGGTGTTTAATTAATGCGTCAAGCATTTTGAAATGGGGAATTTATTTTTTGAGCATCCCTTATTTTCCGAGCATGCCTGAGTGTTTGGGTGTTAAAAAAAATGAGACCCACAGCCCCTGATTCAATCGATTGGACAATCAAAAAACAATTACTTATTGACAAATTCATAGCAAAAAAGATAAGACAAGAAACTTAAAAATAATTATGTGGAAGGAGCAATTATGGCGCTCAGGAAAGTCGGTTTCATTCTTTTTTGTTTGATTCTTGGGCACGTTCTGTTGAATAGTTCTATGGCATTTGAGATTCACAATTTGCCGGATTATTGTACCTTGAATCTAGGGGGGACATTTCAAGGTGATTATCGAAATATTTCCGAGGAAAGTCGTGCTGATAGTCGTTTTGATATCAGGCGCGCACGATTAAATGTTCATGGGAGCTATTTTGAGAATTTTGATTATAAACTTTCAGTTGAATTACAGGGAAATATCACCCGAAGGCTCGTCGATGCATATGGAATTTATCATTTCCATCCGAGCCTGAATATTCAGATAGGTCAATTCAAAGTTCCATTTAGCCGAGAATGGATGATTGATGATCGTGTCTTTTCTTTTGCAGAACGTTCCATTGGTTTTTCTCTACAACCAGGTCGCGATATTGGGTTGGCCATCAGTGGAGAATTGTTTGACAATTTATTTTCCTACCACGCCGGGATTTTTAATGGCGATGGTGTTGATGGGTCATCGCGTGGCAATCAGAAAGATGACCCTGAAATTGCTTTCAGGTTGGTCATGTATCCTTTGGCAAAAACGAGCAAAACAGATGCATCCCCCTTTATTGGCATATCTTTTACCGAATCTCGTATTGATATCACCAATATTCAGGTTCAGGTAAAAAGTACTGGAATGATTGGTACAAAATACAATCTGTACGAACTGAAAGCCAATACAAAGTTTGGTGCTTTGCTGAGTATCAACAAACGCCAAAGAACAAGTATTGAAGGCGGATTTATTGCTGGACCGGTAATGCAATATTTTGAATATCAACGATATCAATATAAGGATTTAGAACCGGTCCGCGGTGAAATCGGTCATGCGAATTTTTATTCATGGCATGCCTGTCTGATTATTAATTTGAATGGTGCCCCCATTGCACAAAAATTGCCAAAAAAAGCCATGGATATCTGGCAACTGGCATGCCGAAAAGAATATTTTTCAGGTGATGCCAACTGGATTATTCCTTCTGCTTCTAATGCTGCAAAAGAAGCAGAAGCCAGCTCTATTGCACTCAGCTGGATTCACAATCCTTATTTTCGAATCCTGGCGGATTACACGTATACAGAAATTTCAGATCCAATTCGGGTAAGAGTTAATCCTGATGGATCAATTGATTACATCACATCTGAAAATTCTGCCATTCTTCGTTTTCAAGTCAATTTTTAACCAATCATAACTGAATAGGAGGTCTGATACAAATAAACGCTTTCATTTTTTACAAATATTGTTATGACATATTTGATACTTTGCGAAGTTTTTTTACAAAAAAAAACGAATAAGCTTTAAAAAAAATAAATTATTTTAATATTTTATGGCAATGGTTATGACATATCTGATACCTTGCATCAGCATTTTATTAATTAACAACATTAACAGGAGGTTTTTATGAAAAACAAATTATTTAAATTTTTTATGGCAATGATTATGACATATCTGACACTATGTGTAAGCATCTCATTTTCAGCCTATCATCACATGAATGAAAATGACAGCGATCAATTTACTGATGTATATTCATCTAAGGAACATACAAAATTGGATAGCTGTGCTCTGTGTCACTCTGGAGGTCAATACGAAAAAAAGCCAGGAGTGTATATTACAATGGGAAGTTGTCAGTGGTGCCATTATAAGTTTGGTTATAATGGTTCGGGCAATATCGAAGACACACTGAATTCGTATGGAAATGATTATAAGATCAATGGTCGCGATGCCAATGCAGTGAGAAAAATTGATACCTTGGACTCTGATGGTGATGGTTTTTCTAATAATGAAGAAATACTATTGCTCAGATATCCTGGTGATGAAAATGATCATCCAAACAAAGTGGTTGCGCCATTTCGAGTGTATTCAAAAGCAGATTTAAATCGACTGCCCCAACGTACGCAATTTATGTTGATGAATACGCATCGTTCTGGTGATTTCTATGCAGAGTATTCAGGGGTTTCACTTGAAGAGTTGTTGGCTGATGCCGGCATGTTGGAGACAGCAACTGGAATCACTGTTTATGCACCGGATGGATGGTCGACATATCATCCATTGGAACCTGTGGAAGATCCATCTTTGTACCATATTCAGGGGATTTATCCAGAGGCCATATTCTACCATGATCCGAGTGCGGACTGGTGCGATTATAGTGCGCCTTTATGCAGTGCCTTTGAAAATGGCAGTCGAATTCCAGTGACAGGTGGATTGAAATCATTACTGGCCATTATTCGTGATGGAGTTCCTCTGACACCGGGTCGCTTAAATAGTGACAATCAACTTGATGGTTCAGGGCCCTATCGAATTGTTGTCCCCCAAAAAGTTCATTGCGCCCCTGATCAATCAGCAAAATCGGATAATCAGGATGTTGTGTGGCCATTTAATAATGATTGGGATCACAATGCAGGATTCTGTACCCGATCTGTGACAATTATCAAAGTGGAACCTTTACCTGAAGGTACGACAGATATTGATTTTATGGAAGCTGGATGGAATTTTATTGATGATGAAAAAATTATTATTTATGGCGCCATTGAGGGAGTTACCGGTAAACTATCAGGACAAATTAATTGTCTTGAGAATGATGGCAAAAAACCTTTTTCAGGGGTGACAGTGACCATTAAGGAAACAGGCCATACTGTTAATACTGAGGAAGATGGCTCTTTTCATATTGATGATTTGCCAGTTGGCACATTCAGTGTTTCAATGAAACATAATAATGATTTTTTGATTATGCTGGATGAAATCAATATTGCTGAAGGCCAAACAACGATCCTGCCAGCCTGTTCATTTCCTTCAAAAAAGAATCTTTGGGACATTAATAATGACAACAAAGTGGGATTGGTTGATATTGTCCATTGGTTTAAAATAATAACCGGACTGTCTTCAAATCAATAACCTTTTATTTCAAGTTCCTACGCATAATGCGTGGGAACTTGATTTTTTTTTCGAATTCTTATTAAGGATTTGAAGTCTTTTGGATTTCTTTGAGTTGATACATATAGTCCTGAGCGCGTGCGATGTAAACATCAACAGGCAAATGATTCAAAGCAATAATATCTTGATCAAATGTTTTTTTGACTTTTCCAGGTATGCCAGTCACCAACGAATATGGAGGAATGTGAGTATTTTCAAGAACAACTGACCCGGCAGCAATAATGGAGCCTCGACCAATTTGCGCCCCATTCATTACGATGGCTCCCATACCGATGAGGCAATCATTTTCAATTGTACATCCATGAATGACGCATCGATGGCCGATGGTTACCTTATTGCCAATGGTCAATGGTTTGCCAGGATCTGCATGGCATACAGATAAATCCTGAATATTGGTTTCCTCACCAATGGTGATGATATCAGTATCTCCCCGAACAACAGTATTAAACCATATGGATGAATTTTTCTTGATTCGAACCTGACCAATGATCATTGCACCGGGAGCCATATAAACAGTATCATGAATTTCAGGACGCCATTTTTCTAATTCAAAAACAGGCATGATTTATCTCCAAATATTGGGCTCTGTGATGATGACAAAATCTCCAGTGTTTTTTAAACTGGGATGAAATTTGGGGAAACTTTCGTTTCGAACAATATTGATCAGCATCATTTTTACATCAGGCCGATAATGGGTTAAATGTTCAGGAATACCAATGCCTGATTGAGAATGAAAAAAGCCATTCAAGTGAAGGATCAAAACTCTGGGCGTATTGGATAATTCCTCATGAATGCTGTAAGCCATTGTGGCATCCCACAAATTTTGAGCATCGACAAAATGTGATGTACTGGATATCTCTTCATGCGCAATTCTCATCGATTCCTTTTGTTGAAGGTCGTCAAATTTTTTTTTCATTTTTTCCGATGGGGGCTTTATGGGTAAAGGGGCGATACAAGTTTTTGCAAAGGTTGATAAATCATCAAGAGCCTGAGGTCCTTTCTGTGCCACCCGATGAACATATCTTCGGGGTGCATTGGCTGCAAGCACTTTCAGGTTATTTTTTTGGGCAAACTTGACCATAGGATGATAATCCTGAATATAATTTCGCCAGGGTCGAACACAGGATAAAAAATGATGATCATCTATGATTTTGAATAAATATTCATCCAGTATCATTTGAATATCACGTTCAAACATTTCCATTGATAAAACAATTTGTCGCCTTTTTGATGAATATGCGTTGCGCCAATACCGATCTGTTGTTTCACGCAATATTAACTCTTGAATATAATGTGCCACAGGATCATCATGCATCTCACCCAAAAAGGCCACATCAACCAAGCCAAATTGATATATAATACTTTCAAGGGTGGATGGCTTTCCAGATGAATCATAAATGCGATAGTGCTTTTCACTGAATTTCGTTTTTTTTTGGAGGGAAAGATGGAAATGTGGTGATTGTTGTTTCATCAATGTGTCTTCTTGTGTACAAGCCATAAGCATCGTCCAGGAATAAATCAAAGCCAATACATAAATTCTTGAAATAATGTTTCGATTTTTTGATAGAAAAGTCATTGGACTCCTCTCCATCACAAAAAATTGTTATTCTATATTTTCTCCCTGGTAGATGCCATTATAGGCAGCTGTTTTCCCTGTCAACTGAAAAAAAATGAGTTGCAGCAAACGTGCATTTTCATAAACAATGATTCCTTCAGGATGATGAACAGCCAGCATGGCTTCACTTCTGCCCCGATAACCGGCATCCCAAACAGCTGTTACCAATGTCGCTCCCATTCGAATTAAACTGGATCTGGGTCGGCCTAATGCCATAATATGATTCGGCAAATTCACAATTTCCTTAAAACTCACCGCATAAACACCCGGTGCAAGCATGACATATCCATCATTGTTAAATGAAAGAGGATTCTTTTGGGGCAATTGTCTGTTTTCATTTGAAAAATCAATTTTCCCAATACCATTGAATGAATAAATATTTTCAAGGGTTAAATCAATGCCGTTGGGCTGAATCTGGGTGCCTGGATCGGTCAGCTCCTCAACTAATGGGGGCGTTTGTGAAATATATGCTTGAATGTCTTGTTTGTTTAGTACCATTAAAAATAATTTCTCTTGAATTTTTAACTCATTATTGTATAGAATAAAAAAATATTTGTCAATTATTAACTTAGGAATGTTCTGAAAATAAGTTCCCCATTAAAAAAATGTTCATTCAGTTTTTTGAACCATGATTACACTGAAGAAGATGAATTTAAAGTGTCTTTATTTATCTTCTTCATCTTCTTCAGTGTAATCATGGTTCAGAAACGCATCAACAAATATTGAATAATGAGGAACTTATTTTCCGAGCATTCCTCATTTAAGAATCTAAAAATTATTATCATCCAATTTGATTTTTCCAATTCAGAAGGACAAGCAGTGCCTGACATGGACACACATCACTTGGAAAAACTAAAGTGGGACGATAAGACTTCATTTAAGGAAAAAAATGCAATCTTTTGTAAAACACCGCATATGGTATACGCGGTTAATCGCTGTGGCGACATTGTTATTAATTTTATTTTCTACACATTCATGGCAGGAATATACATATTTTGATATGATATTTCAATGGCTTGGATTTATTTTTATTGTGACAACAACCTTGGGGAGAATATGGTGTTTTATCTATATCAGTGGATATAAAGAAGATAAACTCATTCAATATGGTCCATACTCTTTGATTCGAAATCCATTATATGTTTTCAGTTTTATTGGTACTGTTGGATTAGGACTTGCATCAGAAAATTTACTTGCACTTGCGTTAATGATCATTTTGTTTTGTGTTCTTTATCCATCAGTTGTAGAGGATGAAGAATCGAACTTAAAAAAAATTCATGGAGAATCATTTGATACTTATGCAAGTAAAACACCTAGATGGATTCCAAATTTCAAGCATTATCAGGATAGTGAGGAATATCCAGTAAAACCACGAATTTTTTTTAAAGCGATGTTGGAATCCATGTGGTTTCTTTGGTTTTATATGATTTTACAGGTTATCGAAAATTTTCATCATATGGGTATACTGCCAGTTTACTTAATGATTCCTTAGAAAAAATGAAAGTATCGTGCATATCATTGTTAACAGATTTTGGTTTATGTGATGAATATGTCGGCGTCATGAAAGGCGTGATTGCATCAATCAATCCGCATGCACACGTAATTGATATTTGCCACAACATTTCCCCGCAAAATATTATTCAGGCTGCATATATGTTGTGGGGGTCCCATACATATTTCCCAAAAAATACAGTCCATGTTGCAGTGGTTGATCCAGGAGTTGGCACTGATCGGCGAGTCATTGTGCTTCAGGCCAATGGGTATTTTTTTTTAGCGCCGGATAATGGGATTCTCTCATGCATCATCAAAAACTATCCATGCGAATCTGTTCATTTGACCGAATCCCAATTATATTTATCACAGGTCAGCAATACATTTCATGGACGCGATATTTTTGCGCCGGTTGCCGCACACTTATCAAAAAATTTAAATATATACAACTTTGGTCCAATGATTTCTTCGCAACAACTTGTCCAAATTAATGATATGCATCCCATCATTGAAAAGGATCAAATTATTGGTAAAGTGATCATGGCAGATCATTTTGGCAACCTGATCTCAAATATTTTTCATAAAGATCTTCATCTTGATAACAATCGGACAATTACCATTTTTATCAACAATGAATCTATTCAAGGTATTGCAAGCAACTACCTGGCAGTAGATAAAGGAGCATTGTTAGCCTTGATTGGCAGCAAAGGATTGCTGGAAATATCGGTTAACTGTGGAAATGCACAGAAAGTTCTTGGGGTGAAGATAGGTTGTCAAATTCGTGTGTCCTTAAACAAACATTTGACAAATTAAACATAAGACAATATAATAAACAATTTTTGTAAAGGTAAGATGAATAAATAATAAATAAACCTATCCTGTAAGGAGGATAAATTGTTGAGAGTGTTTAGAAAAAAAATGAACTATCGGGCAAATATATTCTGGCTGTTAAATATTTGTTTGCTGCTTTGTGCAACTGCCAATGCCGAAAAAATCATACCTGATTCATTGATAGCAATGGATACAAATCGATCAATTGATTACTTGTTACTGGTGGAAAAAGAAAGTCAGACGTTATTTGTATATGCATATGATGGTGAATTCAGAGAGCTCAAACGATTTCGTTGTTCAACCGGTGAAAATAAAGGATCTAAAAAACAGTCAGGGGATCGAAAGACACCGGAAGGGGTATACTTTTTTAACAATCGTTTTACCAAAAGAGATTTGACCCCCATTTATGGAACTCGTGCGTTTCCAACTGACTATCCCAATTATATGGATCGTTTTGCGGGTAAAAATGGCAGTGCTATTTGGGTCCATGGTACCAATAAAAAATTAAAAGATAGAGATACAAATGGCTGTGTGGCAATGGTGAATGAAGATATTGACGCCTTAGATAAATATATTGATTTACATCATACCCCCATTATTATCCAAAAACGTTTAAAATATGTAAATCCTGAAGAAAAAGAACCTTTACGCATTTCATTACTTCAATTTTTGAGAACCTTAGAAAACCTGATGATGTATGGTGATGCCAAAGCCTATTTTTCTCATTACAATTATATTTCCGACTATATCCCCAAATGGTGGGATCAATGGGTGCAATTAAGAACTGATATGAAAGCACTGTATCCTGAATCTGCGATTCAGTTACTTCATCCCATTATACTCAAACATGATCGAATTTATGTGGTATTAGTCGATCAAATCGTTTCATCAGGATCTGTTGTCCAAAAAACAAACATACAACAAATTACTCCTAAAGCCTATATGGCCGGTAAGAAAAAATTTTTTATTGTACGATATAATGAACAATGGCGGATTGTTGGTGAAGAATATCAAACATCTGATGTCAAAACGGTGCAAAATTATCCCTTACTTGTGGCCTCATCAAGCCTTGCAGGTCAGACGCACCCATCAATATCATCAACTAAAAAATTAGTGAAAGCTCAGGTGTATCATGACCAGTCAATTATTACTCAAATGGTTGACAGCTGGCTTGAGGCATGGGGGGCAAAAAATATTGATCTGTATGGTCAGTTTTATGCGGATGATTTCAGAGCCCAAAATAAGAATAAAAAACAATGGATTAAGTATAAAAAGCGACTGAACAAAAAATATAAATTTATTGAAGTAAAAAGAAAAAAATTGTCCATTCAATTTTACAAAAAATATAAAAATAGAGTGAAAGTTTATTTTAACCAATCTTACAAATCCAATATGTTTTCTGCATTTGGAAAAAAAACCCTGATTCTGAAATATGATGATGGACAATGGAAAATATATCGGGAATACTGGAATAGTTTATGATACGCAAAAAAGTTTCCAAACGAAAAGGTTGGACCATTCTGATGATAGGGATAAATGGTCAGATAAAAACCATCAAATATTTACGTGCCAAGTTATTCCTTGGCTTGATGATTTGTATAATTGCGATTCTTTCGACAATGACGATGGGCCAACTCTATCTAAAGACGATGCAGGAAAATAGACAATTATTTGAAACTGTTGCCATTCGAAAGGCGATTTATGGTGATAAAGGCATTATCAAAATGCCTTGTCGGCAAGAGGCGCCGGAAAAAAAGTATCAGTTTGTCTCTGAACCAAAGATTTTAGACGATTTCCAATATCGGTCCTTTTTTCCAAACACAGGCCCAGTTCTTCAACACTGTGATTTTTCACTTTCAGGCAGCCTGGATGTGATTCCTGTTGAACAAAAAGAAATGGAAAACACAATACGTTATCATCAAAAGGTAACTGCTACAGATATAAAGTTTTTTATCAACAAAAACGATAACCGCATCGGATTTAGTTTTATCTTAAGAAATAAAGCGAAAGCCAGAAAACCCATCTCTGGCACAACATTTGTCATTCTTAAAAATGACAATGATGCTGTTGCTTATCCATCAATTAAGTTAAGATATGGGCGTCCAGTCAATTTTAGAAAAGGAAGGCCCTTCTATGTGGCGCGTTTTAAAACTGTTCGTCATCGCATTCAAGATGTAGAACATCTGGGAGATTTTACCGAAGCGACTATCCTGGTGTATACCAAGCATGGTCATCGATTGGTCAATAAAACTGTACCAATTCATATTCAATTATAAATGACTAAGTAAAATAGGATCGTTATGAAAAAATATATCATTCGCAATAAATACATAATTACAGTCCTCATGTTTGTTCTAAGCTTTGGCGTTTTTACATCGGCATGGGCTGGAAATCAACAGCATAATGTTTATTTTGAGGGCACCAACCATGAACTTCACATTTTTAAAATTCATGGAAAAAAACCTGGAAAAACATTAATGTTGATTGGTGGAATTCAGGGAGATGAACCGGGTGGTTTTTTGTCGGCAGATCAATATGTTGATATGTCGTTGCTTAAAGGCAATTTAATTGTCGTGCCGCGTGCGAATTTTTATTCCATTTTGCTGGGCAAGCGGACAGTCAATGTGGATATGAATCGAAAATTTGCCGGAGGAGGAAAAAAGACCTATGAAGCCAAAGTGGTTGAAATACTCAAAAAGTTAATTGATGAATCAGACATGTTACTCAACTTGCATGATGGCTCTGGATTTTTTTCCGAAAAATGGGAAAACAACATGCGGAATCCCATGCGATATGGACAATCAATTATTGCTGATTGTGATGTTTATATCAATCCCAATACCGGAAAAAAATTGCAATTGGGGGGGATAGCGCGAAAGGTAACTGAGGATATCAACCGCTTCATTCCCAATAAAAGGCATCATTTTCATTTTAATAATCATCGCACACATTCCAGAGAAACAAAACATAAAGAACAGCGAAAATCAGCAACATATTATTCTTTGTACCGGAGAAGCATACCAGCATATGGGATTGAGTCCAGTAAATCTCTTCCACTTGAACAAAAAGTTTTTCATCATAATTTGGCTATCAATGCATTCATGAAATACCTTGACATTGTTCCTGAGACACCAGCGGTGAAAGTCGATCCTCCCAAGTTGAAACACCTGATCATTTCTGTGAATAACGAAATGCCAGTTGTGGTTGAGGATGGCCAGACCCTCCATGTCAGCAAAGGCGATAAGATCATGATTACTCATGTCGAAAGCAATTATGACAGAGGCACTGTAGCAGATGTCTTGGGATATGGAACAGTTAATGATATCAGAAAAAGAATTCAAATAAACAAGCAAACAAAGATCAATGTTCGAAAAGATCACTATCATTGTGGCAGTGTTCATATTGCACTGGGTGAAAAACGTACTCGGGTCAAACATGAAAAAAGTGTTCAACAATATCAATCAGACATCATGTTTTACTGGGTTAAAATTAATGGCATATCAGGTTATTACAACAATTACGAACGAATACCTGTTGTCAAGGGAGATACAATTGAACTGGTCGAGATTATTTCCAATACCTATAAATCCAGCGATATAAAATTAAATTTCAAAGGCTTTGTGCCAAGCCCTAAAAACAATAGTGGAGAAGACCGGGGTTTTGTCATTCGGACAGACTGTGATTTGCAAAAAAAGTTTTCCTTAAACAGGGAAGGCCGTATTTACCACGCTGTTCCCAGTATTAAAGGAGAAAAGATTGGTGAGTTGTTTTTTGAGTTGGTCGATCCAATATTGTCTTATGTGGTATTAAAGGTTAATAAAAACGATAAACGATGTGTATCTCCTGGAGAAACCATATTTGCGGGCCAAAAAACGTTGGTTGAACTCATTGATTGCAAAACAAATATTCAAAAGAATAAAGGGGTTCACTTTTTTATCAATGGAGAAAATTCGCCACGATTATTGGTTCGACCCTATATCGCCATCGATTGGAATGCCCTGACTCAATACAAAAGAACACTTCAAAAACAACGTTTTCGGTTAGATATTGAACGAGAAAGCCTTTTATTGGGAACAATTTATATTGAAATCGACCCCCTGCATGTTGATCGTTCAGCCATATCTGTCGTTGAATCTCCACAAACAACTATTTATCAATAAGGAAAAATAACGATGATTGAAAGATATACACGCCCACAAATGGGGCAAATCTGGTTAGAAGAAAACAAATATCAAACATGGCTACAGGTAGAAATTGCTGCTTGTGAAGCAATGGCCCATTTTGACATGATTCCTTCAGATGCTGTTGACCGAATCAAATCACGCGCAAAATTTTCTGTCGCGCGGATAGAAGAAATTGAACAGGAAACCCGACATGATGTCATTGCATTTTTAACCAATATTGCTGAACATGTGGGGCCAGACTCCCGCTACATTCACATGGGGATGACATCATCAGATGTCCTTGATACCAGTATGGCAATACGACTTAAACAGGCATCTGAAATGATTCTTGAAGGCTGTGATTTACTGATGCAGGCAATCAAAGATCAGGCCTATGAACATCGAAATACAGTAATGATTGGTCGGTCCCATGGCATTCATGCCGAACCTATTACCTTTGGCCTTAAACTGGCTGTTTGGTATGATGAAATGGGTCGAAATCGCAAACGTCTGGAAAATGCATTACAAAGTATCGCTGTAGGGATGATTTCTGGGGCTGTCGGCACTTATGCCAATATTCCACCGAAAATTGAAACTATGGTTTGTGAAAAACTCGGGTTGTCGTCAGTCAAGGCATCAACCCAGGTGATTCAGCGGGATCGATATGCGGAGTTTTTTTCCACCCTGGCCATTATCGCTGCTACGATTGAAAAAATTGCTGTTGAAATTCGTCACATGCAACGCACTGAAGTGCTTGAAGTTGAAGAACACTTTGCCAAAGGTCAAAAAGGCTCATCTGCAATGCCCCATAAGCGTAATCCAGTGGGAAGTGAAAACATGTCAGGACTTGCACGACTGATTCGAAGCAACGCAATGGCAGCATTTGAAAATGTAGCATTATGGCATGAACGAGACATCAGCCATTCCTCAGTTGAGCGCATCATCGCTCCGGACAGTACAATACTACTGGATTATATGCTTCATCGAATGACACGAATCATGTCAAATTTAATGGTCTATCCTGAAAACATGCAAGCGAATTTAGAACAAACAAAAGGGTTGATTTTTTCCCAACAATTGATGCTGAATCTCATTTCAGAAGGCGTTACACGAGAGGATGCCTACAAGTTGGTTCAGAAACCAGCAATGGATGCCTGGCAAACCAAAAAGTCCTTTATGGATATCGTTTTACAGGAAAAGAATATTCTCACCTACCTGACTGAAAACAAAATTAGAGACATTTTTGATATCAAATATCATTTAAAGTACGTGGATGATATTTTTAAGAAGGTATTTGAAGATTGAGGCGTTTGATATGGATACAGACACAGTTGCGCAATATCAAAAAAATCATCGACCTCAGCCATATTTCAGAAAAATTAACAACAAAAAGGTATAGCTACCCTCCAACTGGCAAAAGATATATCAGCACAAAATTTCGATACTGTTATAAATGATCAGGATGCCATTGACCGGGTCAACCCAAAAAATTATGAGTGTAACCCAAATTACAGGTCAAACCAAGTAGGGGCGAACCTTGTATTCGCGCCCCTACATTGGTTTTGCTTAAAGGCTTGGTTTCGGTTAGACCTGCAATTTTGGTTACACTCAAAAATTATCATGTTATCTTTATGAATATAATGATACCGAAAATGGATGGTATCAAATAAACCAGAATGATTCGGACAATATTGCCTGAAAAAAAAACAACCCTAAGTTATTGCATTTACCGCTGATGCATTGATTGGCCATCGAGATCGTTATCTTCAAAAAGGCTTTGATAACTATTTCATCAAACCAATTATACTTGAAACATTGTGACAAATACTCTTGAAATCTATTTCAAATAACAACAACATCAAAATGACCATGCAATGAAATCCATTATCAATATTTTTGGCCCCAGTCGTTTTGCAAGGCGATGCAAGGAAATTGAACAGGCAGCCACAGGGGCGTATTCTAAAAAAGGTGGCATTTTTCTTAGCCCTGAAAAGGCTTTATATAACAGCCAGGGCAACGCCCTGGGTAAGACATTACGATGATTTGAGCCCTGAAAGAGCGCACATAAAATAACAATAATAATAGGTAGACCATTTATGTGGCGCTGTTACAGGGCTTAAAACTTTTTAGATATTCTCCCAGGATGTTGCCCCGGGCTGGTATATAAATCTCTTTCAGGGCTAAGAAAAATGCACCCTTTTGCAGAATGCGCCACAACGACAGAGCAATCAAAAATCGAAACCCCAAAAAACGTTTTAAAAGTTTGAAAAAGATTATCATGATTTTCTTGAAAAACGATTGAAAAACGTTGAAGTTTATAAATCCGATGAACCTATTTACAAGGAATAAATGAGATGGATCACCCTGAAAAAAATGTCAATCAATGGGCATTATTATTTTCTCGTCGATTCTCAGGCTTTTTTTGGACCCAGTTTTTTACAGCATTTAATGATAATGTCTACAAAAATGCGTTAATCATTTACGTTTCTTTCTACAGTCTGGACAAATTATATTTCAACCCCAACCTGCTAATCAATTTAGGTGCTGGGCTTTTTATTCTCCCATTTTTTCTTTTTTCTGCATCATCCGGCCAATTGTCTGACAAATATGAAAAATCAGGATTGATTCGTAAAGTAAAAATGGGTGAAATATTTATCATGTCATTGGTATGTATTGGTTTTTTAATTGAAAGCCTGACACTATTATATTTTGTTTTATTTCTAACAGGTACGCAATCCACATTTTTTAGTCCTGCCAAATATAGTATTATTCCTCAACAACTGGATGAAAATGAATTGATTGGTGGAAATGCAATGGTAGAAATGGGAACATTTGCAGCCATTTTATTAGGTACAATGACCGGTGGTATCCTGATACAAACGTATTATGGCAAAACAGCCTTGTCAATTGCGGTAATCGTTTTTGCATGTATTGGCTGGTTGACTTCCCTTTTTATCCCCAAAGCGCCGCCCGCAGATCCGAATCTTCAGTTTCAATGGAACCCCTTTATACAAACCTTTAAAACAATTCGCATGGCAAAACAAGATCCTACAATTTGGCGATGCATATGGGGTATTTCCTGGTTTTGGTTTTTAGGGGGTGCTTTTTTAACACAAATTCCCAATTTTACACGAACCTGTCTCATGGGAGATGAAAGTGTTGCCACTTTATGCTTAACAATGTTTTCTATGGGAATTGGCGTCGGATCATTACTGTGTGAAAAACTTTCAAATCATCGTGTGGATTTGGGGTTGACCACTTTTGGTGTCATTGGTTTATGTATTTTTGGGACAGATATTCCATTTGCCTATTCAACGTCTTCAGATATGGTCATGTCCCTGACGACATTCCTTCAAACTGATGGAAGCTATCGGATTGTTGCAGATTTATTTATGTATAGCGTATTTGGTGGATTTTACATTGTTCCTTTATATGCCTACATCCAAAAAAACACACCACAGATGATTCGATCAAGAGTTATCGCGGGAACCAATATAATTAATGCCATGTTGATGGTTTCATCATCTCTGTTGGGTTTGGTTTACCTGGGAATTTTTAAACAAACCATTCCATCGTTCTTTTTATTGCTATCTGTGATCAGTGTTTTGTTCTTTTCTTTTTTGTTTTATTATGAGCCTTTGTTTCTTCGTGCATTTATGAACTGGGCGAGAAATAAACATTAGCATGTTGTCACTTACTTATTTCGTTAACGCTTTGGCTTAAAACTATTTCATAAATTTGTTGACTTTTTTGACAAATGCTTTAAATCAAGATATTCAACTTTTAATTATTATATGTAAAGTTGACATCGAAAAACTAATAAAAAATGGAGTAAAAACTATGATTTGGACTTTAAAAAAAGCATCTTTTCGCGTATTTCACATGACAATGAAAATTGGAGCCATGGTTATGCCATTTCCAGTCCCCAAACTCATTACTGGCCCGGGTAGCGTCAAAAAATTGGCTGAACAGGTGAAATCAGATGGATTAAGTAAGGTGCTGGTCGTAACCGATCGTGTTTTAATGGATTTAAAAATTCCAGAAAATTTGTTGGCTTCACTGGAAGCGCAGGGGATTACCTACAAAGTTTTTTCAGATGTGCAACCCAACCCAACTATTAATAACATTGAAGATGGCCTTCAGCATTATCGGCTGAATAAATGTGATGGAATTATTGCCATTGGAGGTGGATCTCCCATTGATTGCGCTAAAGTCATTGGCGCAAGAGTGGTAAATAAAAATCGTTTTGTACGTCAGATGAGAGGCACTTTTAAATTGTGGAAATCCTTGCCCCCTTTTTATGCAATTCCAACCACTGCGGGAACCGGTTCTGAAACGACATTGGCTGCGGTTGTCACAGATTCAAATACTCATGAAAAATTTGCAATTTCTTCCTTACCATTGGTTCCAAAATACGCTGTGTTGGATCCGGAATTGATGTTAGGTTTACCCCCACATATTACATCAACGACTGGCATGGATGCTTTAACGCATGCTGTTGAAGCTTATATTGGTTTGAATGGAAACCGGTTCACCGATAAAAATGCAGAAGATGCCACACGTTTAATATTTGACAACCTGGAGAAGGTTTATCAGGATGGTTCTGATATTGAAGGTCGAAATAATATGGCGTTGGCATCATTTTATGCTGGAACAGCCTTCACACGTGCTTATGTCGGATATGTTCATGCCATTGCACATAATATGGGTGGGATGTATGGCGTTCCTCATGGCCTGGCAAATGCCATTATTTTGCCTTATATTTTGGATTTTAGCCAAAAAGAATCTGAAAAGAAACTGGCAAAGCTCTCTATTGCAGGAGGCATTGGCACGAGTAGCGAATCTCAATCAGTATTGGCACAGCGATTCATTGATAAGGTGAGATCTATGAATAAAAATATGAATATTCCAACTGTCATCAAAGAACTTCAAGAAAAAGATATTCCGCTTATTGCAGAGCGCGCTTTGTTTGAAGCACATCCAGAATACCCCGTGCCCCGCATAATGACTCAGGAAGAATGTGAAAATTTAATTCGAAAGCTTTTACCATAATTGAATTTGAATCATTTATTTCAAAAAAAGGTCCGGCCTTTCTCAGGCTCGGGCCTTCTTTTTTTCATGCCTGATCTTTCTCGAGGAAATAATTCCTGTTTGAACACCTTTGGAGAGTGCATCCTTCATATTTGTTGAAAAGTATTGAACACGTTTCCAAAATTGTGATTGTGTTTTTATATGTAGAGATGCACGTCTATGCGTGAATCTCTACATATAAAAACACAAGTATGAATAGATCCATGTGATTGTCGTAATAAGGAGGAACTTTAATTGATAGATAGCAAAAACAGCATTGTTTACACAAAATATAAGAATCTGTGTTTATTTTTGATACTGATTCTTATTGTATTTGTCCAAACAAATTGTGTGCCACAATCAAATCATGCCATAATATCCGAAACCAAAACAGCTCAAACCTTTCAAAAAGGCTTGAATTATCAATCAATGATTGAGACACTCTGCGCCCGATTACGCAATCGATTTCAATCAGGCAACAAATCTTCCGACAGTACACAATCAAAGTTCCGAACAATTTACTTGACATCATCAAGTATCCAACAACATCAATTGTCACAATTGGATCAAATGATTCTCAATGATTTGAAGCTGTCTGTCGAAAAAATGGGATTTATCGTTCAAATGCCAGCAGTCATCCATAATCCCTCAAATCCAACATTTTCAGAATGTGAAACCCGACTTGGAATGTTTGATCAGGATGTTCGAACCATCCTTTCTTCTAAGTCCTGTGATTCACAGATTGACTGCCTTTTAATTATACTGAATCTATCTTATCAGGGTAAAACAGCGTCAGAAATGTGCCATCTGATGCTGACACCTGAGTTGGTTCAAAAAAATAATACCAAACATCATATGCCCTTACAATTGGGACACATGAAAAAACCCTTTCGAAATTTGGATCAATCTGCTCAGTATATTTCAGAAACAATGGATTGTCTTGTGAACAAATTACTGTTAACGCAAGTCCCCTATCGCATTCTATTTGCAAAAACACAAAACACACCCGAATCAGTGATTCAAGAAATGATGACCCGTTGGGGGCTCTTAATTGGAAATGATCGGATTGCGCAAACAATCATTCCCATTGATTGTTATGGAGATCAATTTGTTCTTCGTGATCCAAAAATTTCCGAATCCATACCAGATGATACTCAGTTATTAATTGCAATGGATTCAATCGAAGTGCACCCGGGTAAGAATCGTATTCGTGCGAACGTATTGTCCATGAAAGACCAGCTGCCCCTCTCGATCAATGAACAAAAATTTGTATCTTTTGGCAATTCTTTGCCGGGCTGTCATTTTCATTTGTATACGTATACCCAATCCAAAGGAAATTCTTTAACAGGAGAAGGTTATGGAAAATGCGATAGCACGTTGCCTAAAAATTTGTGGCCTTACTCGGCGAAAATTCTTGCAGAACGTTCTGCAAAAAAGTCTCTCACCCGAAAAATCAAAAATCTTCTCCGCAAACATTATATTTCAATGGATACTCCTTATTTAGAAAGCAAGCTGAATGATAAAACCGAAATTATCATGAACAATGCAATCCTGGAATGGGAAAATTTTGATGAAAACGACTGTATTGCTGAAGCAAGATTTATGCTTCTTGCCAGTTATTTACCATTCGAATTATTACCAGCGACTGATTCTGTATCCACCATAGAAACGTCCTCATTGCCTTTTCCTTCAAATCGTTTTACTGCTCAAAAAGGTCTGACAAAATCGCCAGCCCCTCAATCAGTGACCGAACAAAATGCATCAATGATGCAAGACATAGCGCCATCAGCCCAGGAAAGTCTGACACAAGCGACAGAGCCACAATCAATGACCGAACAAAATGCATCAATTATTCAAGACTTAACGCCATCTGTTCAGGAAAGACTGACACAGGCGACAGAGCCACAATCAGTGACCGACCAGAATTTATCAATTATTCAAGACTTAGCGCCATCTGTTCAGGAAAGTCTAACACTGGCGACAGAAACCCAATCAGATACTGAACAAACTGATTTATTGATTCAACATTTAAATCGTTCTGTGCAGGAGCACCTAAAACAAGACATGATCCCACAAACAATTATTCAGTTGTTTGAAATCGTTGGCGTTATCACGCGGAAGGAATGTATATCAGATCCTCATAAGGGGGCAAAAGGTGTTCGATGTCATTATCAATATGATCTGACATTTATGGCGAACAACAAAAAGATTTGTTTAAGTAAAGGGGCGATTAATGGTGCTGGTGCCAATATCGAAAACGCAGACAATGAGTGCGTTTCTATATTATTGGACCTACTTTATCCCTTTCCTCTAGATATTGCTCTGGCAATGAACAAAAACTTGGCACTCGATGATTTGAAAGAGATGCTAAGAAGCCTTGATAAAAAGTATTTTCAACTATTGGAGGACATTGATACCATTCTCGAATCCATTAAATCCTTTCAAGCAAGCACTTAGGAAAGCTCTAAAAATAAAGTCCTCAGTATTTAATTTTTGTGGATTCTTATTTTAAACCATGATTACACTGAAGAAGATGAAGAAGATAAAATAAAGACACTTTAAATTCATCTTCTTCAGTGTAATCATGGTTCAGAAACGAATCAACAAATATTGAATCATGAAGAACTTATTTTCCGAGCATTCTTTAGGAATGCTTGAAAAAAAAATCTTCATTTAATAATTCGGCATTAAGGAATGCTCGAAAAATTAATTCCCCTTTTCAAAATGCTTGACTCAAAAACTTGACAAAACGATGTATCTAATGTACGATAAAAATTTATTATAAGGAAAGCTCTGAAAATAAGTTCTCCATTTAATAAGTGTTCATTTTCGTTTTTGAACCATGATTACACTGAAGAAGATAATTTTAAAGTGTCTTTATTTCATCTTTTTCAGTGTAATCATGGTTCTGAAACGAATCAACAAATATTGAATCATGAGGAACTGATTTTCCGAGCATTCCTTTAAGTCACATAAAAACTTGAATATGCCATTTTTAACAAGGGTTGCCTGGCATAAAAAAAAACGATTTAAGTAAGTTTAGAATAATAACAATTATAATAAGTTCAACAACAATGTGAATGGGATATAAGCAAAATAAGCAATATCCCTTCTATCCAGAGGCAGTATGAATGTATTAGATTATGTTATTGCTGGTGTGATCGGTTTTTGTCTTGTCCGCGGTTTATTTCGTGGATTGGTAAAAGAAATTTCATCAATAGTAGGTGTTTTTGCTGGCTATTATTGTGCGTGCAATTACTACAAACCTGTTTCAGAGATTGTTCAAGGTTGGCATATCATTGAAAATCAAAACTATGTCAATATTCTAGTTTTTTTCTGTCTTTTTTGTCTGGTCTTTATACTTATTGGATTGGTCGGAATCATTATTCGGTATTTACTTCGAGAATTATTTATTAGTTGGGTAGATACAACATTAGGTGGTGGTTTTGGTATGGCAAAGGGTGTATTAATTTCATCGGTTCTATTAATTCCTTTAACTGCATTTTTACCTGATAATGATAAATTGATGAAAAATTCAATTATTGCTCCTCATGTCACAGTTGTTTCACAAGAAATGATTCGCCTTGTTCCGGATCATTTAAAGGAAAAGTTTAACCAAAAAGTGAATGAACTCAAATCATTTTGGAGTCCACCCAATTGAAAAACATACCTTTATATGCGTTAAAAGATCTTGTAGAAAGGCTTCGCTCAAAAAATGGTTGCCCGTGGGATCAAAAACAAACGCCGGAAGATACCAAGCATTATCTCATTGAAGAAATGTACGAATTGTTTGAAGCCATTGATGAAAACAATTCCGATCATATTTGTGAAGAGCTTGGGGATGTATTGATGCTGATCATGTCTTTAGCGCGCATGTATGAAGAAAAGGGCATATTTGGTATTGATCAGGTCGCAACCTTATGCCGGGAAAAAATGATTCGACGACACCCTCATGTTTTTGGGGATGCACGAGCGAAAGATGCTGAAGCTGTCCTGAACAGATGGCATCAGATGAAAAACAAAGAAAAGAAAAAACAACATAAATCTTTCCTTGATTCAGTTCCATCTAAAATGCCAGCCTTGCATCGCGCATTCCAACTGGCAGAAAGAGCTGCCCGCGTCGGGTTTGACTGGCTTGATCGAAAATTGGTTGAGAAAAAAATGGATGAAGAATATCAAGAATTTAAGGATGCGCTGCAGGCAGACAAACTGGATGATATTCAATCTGAGATGGGAGACCTGATTTTTTCCATTATTAATATTGCGCGTTGGTGTAAAATTCATCCAGAAACCGCTCTAAATGATTGTAATCAAAAATTTATTCAACGTTTTAGATACATTGAAACCCAGTTGAGCGCCCAGGGAAAAAATCTTGAGACAGCAACATTGGAAGAAATGGACTCTTTGTGGAATGCGGCTAAAGTGGATTGAGATATCATTCCTGGAAGAGTAAACCATAATAATTGAATGCTCGAATCGAAATTAAATAAAGTCGACAACATCCAAACCAATATAAAAGGAGGTTAACATGTCAAAAGTGTTAATATGCGGTTCTTTCGCATTTGATATTATCATGAATTTCGACGATACTTTTCAACGTCATGTACTGCCAGATCAGTTACATCAACTGAATGTTTCATTTCAAGTTTCGAAGATGCGTCGCGAATTTGGAGGTTGTGCCGGAAATATTGCATTTAATCTCCATATCTTGGATGCTTTGGCTGCATGTCCTATGGGAACAGTGGGCAAGGATTTTGCAGACTATGCTCATTGGATGGACAAAAATGGAATACAAAAAAATCATATTCGAACAATAGACTCTGTCTACACGGCTCAGGCTTATATTACGACCGATCAGACAGGTAATCAAATTACCATTTTTCATCCAGGGGCCATGAATCATTCTCATGAAAATCGGGTCACTGACGCAGAAAATATTTCTTTGGGCATTGTTTCTCCTGATGGGAAACTAGGTATGATTGAACATGCCACCCAATTCAGTGAAGCTGGCATACCATTTATGTTTGATCCAGGTCAGGGCATGCCGATGTTTGACAGCAAAGATTTGATTCAATTTATGGAACAGGCCAAATGGATGATTTTTAATGAGTATGAGTTTGAATTATTTAAAGAACGTACCGGTAAGTCTTTGAACGATATTCGTTCTCAGGTTGAAGCCTTGATTATCACAAAAGGTGAAGATGGCGCTGTCATATTGGTGTCAAATAAAACCATTGAAATACCATCCGTCAAAGCTTCCTCTGTGCTGGACCCCACAGGTTGCGGTGATGCGTTCCGAGGGGGACTGTTGTATGGCATGCTAAATCATATGGATTGGGAAATATGCGGCAAAATAGGTTCTCTTTTGGGTGCGTATAAAATTGCTTCATATGGCACACAAAATCATGGGATTGAGACGTCCGCATTTTTTGAACGTTTAACTTTTGAATTTGGAAATATTATTGATTAAAAGATGTCAACTATGAAAAGACTTGTCAAATGGTTCGTATTTTTTTCATTCATTCTTGTTACTTTTACCACAGGCATTTTTGTTTATTTGAGTTCTTATGATTTAAATTTCTTAAAACCCATTATTGAACAGGCAGCAATTGATGCCACTGGTAGAAAGCTTACCATACAAGGCAGTATATATTTTCATGTTGGATGGCCCCCTGGAATTTGTATTACAGATATCACTTTGGACAATGCATCATGGAGTGACAAACCACAAATGCTCCACGTCGGAAAACTTGAAGTCGATATCGAACTACTTCCACTTCTTGATAAGAATATTCATGTCAAACAGTTAACATTAAACGATTTTAACCTATCAATTGAAATCAATGAACAGGGCAGATCTAACCTTGAATTTGAGGCACCTCCTGAAACACAACTTTCAAATGAACAGGCTTCCCATGAAATTGAAGCCCCACAACTCGGATTTAATAACCTATGCCTGAAAAACATTCAATTGTCATACGAGCATGCAAATGAACCCAATCCATTATCAATAACGATCAATCAAATTCATGCGAGAAGCAAAGGCCTGAATTCTCCCATTCACATGGATATTATTGGTGAATTCCGAAACCATCAATTTGATATTCAGGCGGATGTCGGCAGTATTCACAACCTGCTGAACCCCAAGGAAAATTGGCCATTGACGCTAACTGCACAAGGTGCAGGGATGTCGCTATCTGCCAATGGACATATCCAGGATGTTCTTACTGTGAAGGGCATGAATGTGGAGATGCTCTGTAAAGGTGAACAATTTAAACAATTCCAGGAAATGATGGGAACATCAATTCCCCTTGATGGTCCTTACCGATTTCAAGTTGGACTGACTGAGAAAAAAAACAAGCAGTATAAATCTTCTGTTGATATTTCTTTAGGAAACAATCAAATGTTAGGTATGGGGGAATTTTTTTATGATCGTAAACGCCCTGGCCTAAAACTTATTTTTGATGCCAACACGATTGATCTGAGGCCCTTTATATCAAAAGTATCTTCAGATGATGAGGATCAGGATGAAGGTGATGATGAAGAAGCATCGTCTCTTCCGAAAAACAAGCGATTTTTTTCAGATCAATCATTATTGCCCAGCCCCCTATCAAACATTGATTTTGTTGGCTTGTTTCGTATTAAGACCTTAATGATGCCGAAACTTGCTATCCATGATTTAAATACGCAAATACAATTATCACCCAATATTTTTGAAATGAAACCTTTCAGTGCAAATATCGGTGGTGGAAAAATTGCCGCTCAAGTGACGATAAAAACTGAACCCAAAGTTAAGATTTATACAAATTTATTAACCAAAGGGATGAATGTCGGGAAAATGCTAAAGGAGCTGGATATTTCTGATATATTTGATGGTGTTCTGGATTTTAGAGTACATCTGTCCACAGAGGGGAATTCTTCATTGCAATGGATGTCTCAATTGGATGGGTATGTTGCTATCAATATGGAAGAAGGAAAATTATATAATCAATACATGAATATGCTGGGGGGTGAGTTAAGCACAAACTTGATTCGTTTGATCAACCCATTGAAAAAAAATCGATATACCAAAATCAATTGTATGGCAGCACGATTCGATATTCATGATGGACTCGCGAACACAACGATCATGATGATGGATACAGATCAAATGCGCTTGATTGGTAAAGGGAAGCTGTTGCTGGATAAAGAAACGATTGATATCGCAATCAGGCCATTGCCAAAAAGCGGCCTGAATACGGGTCGCCTGGGAAAATACAGCCTGAGCTTGAGCCAACTGGCACAACCTTTCAAATTGGGCGGAACCCTGAAAAATCCTCAATTAGAAATTGATTATAAAAAAGCCGCTTGGACGATTGGAAAGGTGGTTGGTGGGGTTATGTTATTTGGCCCTGTTGGTATTGCAGCCGGATTGATCAGCGGCGTTGCTAAAAACAACAACCCCTGCGAAATAGCTAAAACAGTTGTGCGTACTGGAAAATATCCAGAAGGCTTTCAGCACGAAGACCGGTAACTTATTCAACAAACAAAAATTCTGTTCAAAAGGGGATAAATCATATGGGAGAAGCTATTGGCAACACATGCAATAAAATATGGGGCAATGATTAATCATGACAACATTACTGGCAATCTTTTTGATTGCACTGACACTGTCACTCTTAGCAACGCCCATTGTCAAAAACTTGGGAGAAAAGTGGGGTGCAATTGATCTTCCGAATGAGCGAAAATTTCACCAAACGCCTATTCCAAGAAATGGTGGACTGGCAATTGTATGTTCTTTTTTTATCACCTTGTGTATTATGTCTTTTTTTAATACTGATGTTTCCAACTCGTTGAATTTAGATCCGCCCATGATTCATTTATTTTTTGGCAGCTTTATTTGTTTTGCAATTGGCTTGTTAGATGATTTCAAACACCTGGGCCCATTAATCAAACTTATAACGCAAATTATTGCTGCAACTGTCGCATTTATTGGCGGTGTGAGAATAGAATTCTTTCATGTGGGCAGTTTTTATATTCAGGCTGGAATTCTCAGCTATATTATCACTATTTTTTGGTTTGTTTTTTTTATCAATGCCATCAATCTCATAGATGGCCTGGATGGTCTGGCTGCTGGTATCACATTTTTTGCAAGTATTGTCCTCGTCGTACTTTCTGTGATTCAAAATAATTTTGTAACTGCGCTACTATTTACATCCCTGAGTGGTTCAATTTTGGGCTTTTTACGATATAATTTCAACCCTGCATCAATTTTTATGGGAGATGGCGGTAGTTATTTTTTAGGATTTACGATTGCAGGTCTTTCAATCACCGGAGCTGTCAAAAGTCAACTGGGTGCTGCCCTATTGATTCCGCTTGTGGCGTTGGGTGTCCCTATATTCGATACTCTAATCTCTCCACTCCGACGATTCATGTTAGGCCAATCATTGTTCAAACCAGATAAAGGCCATGTCCATCATCGACTGATTGAAAAGGGATTGTCTGCAAAACGTTCTGTTCTGATTATCTATGGAATAACAATCTGCTTATGCCTGCTGTCAATCCTATTGGTAAATTTTCGAAATGAACAGGCAGGCTTGATTTTAATTATTCTGGGTTCCATATCATTTGTTTTTATCCAAAAAATTGGATATTTTGACTATTTTGCGACTGACAAAATTTATGGCTGGTTTCGTGATGTAACTGATGAAGCAGGAATTACGCGTGATCGGCGAACATTTTTGTCACTTCAGTTAGACATTGCCAATGCCAAAGATTTAAAAACATTATGGGGAAAAATTTGTAATGCCCTTGATCGACTCGAATTTGATATGGCACAGTTGTTTATTGAACATTTACCTGAATCTGCCAATCAACTGAATTCCACTGAAAGCCAAACTCCAGTTTTAAATAACAATCATGTATGCAGGTTTAATAAGCCAAATGAGTGTATCTGGATTCATAGCAGTTTTAATGAAGACAAAGACATGAATAAAGGCAGCCTCTTTAAAATAGAATTACCTTTGTTAAATGATAATTATCAAAGTCATGGGACATTATGGTTAATTAAGGATTTGAAACGAAACTCCATTTCACACTATACCCTGAGACGTGTTGAACATTTGAGACGATCGATAATCACTGCATTTGACACGATTATTAATTAACTGATAAATAAGGATCGCTTTGAAAATAAATACCTCATTTAAGAATTGTTCATTTATTTTTTTTAAAGCAGGATGACACAGATAAAGATGGATACGATGAATTAAAACTATTGTATGTCATCTAATTCATCTTCAGTGTAATCCTTTTTCAAAAACAAAAATGAACAGTTTAGTACGCATGTGCTTGATATTTAATTAATGAACAGTCAAGCATTTTTAAATGGGGAATTTATTTTTCGAGCATTCCTAAGGAATACTCAAAAAATCTATGAAAAATATCGTTCACTTTTTATTTGAAGCCAACATATTAAAATCTGTGCAACGCACTGGATTTCAATTTTTGGGTAGTGGTCAAGAATCTGTAGCAGACCATTCATTTATGATTGCAATGATTGCCTATGTCATGAGCAAACTTAACCCCCAGGTAGATCCATTAAAAATTATTACGATGGCGTTGGTACATGATCTTCCTGAAGCGCGTATGGGAGAATTGAATTATGTTCATCGACGATATACCACTGCGAATGAAGTTCAGGCATTAAATGATTTGGCTAAGAATCTTTCTTTTGGACAGGAAATTGTGCGCCTGGTTGATGAGTTCAATCAGTGCCAGACTGAGGAAGCTAAGCTGGCAAAGGATGCTGACAATCTATCCTTAATGTTGGAATTAAAAGCATTGCACGACCAGGGTAAACGCGGGCCCGAAAAATGGCTCCAGGCTGCCCAAGAACGATTGATTACAGATACCGGTAAGCAACTGGCTGAAACAATCATGACGACCGAGTGGGATGAATGGTGGTTTCAAGTCTTGCCGCCACTAAAATAACATATTAATAAAGGAGGTATCATGGAAGTTGTCTCACAAATTTTAAACCGCTCAATTGGAAAGAAATTGTTGATGGCGCTAACAGGATTAGGTTTTTGTCTGTTTTTGGCGATCCATCTCATAGGCAACCTGTTCATTTATGGTGGGCAGGATTTGTTTCACGCTTATGTTGAACACTTGCATGCACTTGGACCACTTATCTATATTTCTGAAACCGGGCTGTTGTTTTTTTTGGCAATTCATTTAACAATGGCTTTTTCTTTGTATTTTCAAAATCTGAATGCCAGACCTGTTACATATATCAAAAAACGTAATGCTGGCGGAAGAACGTTGTCATCGGGCACCATGCCTTATACTGGTTTGTTGATTCTGATATTTCTCGTCATTCATCTTGTCACGTTTAAATTTGCGGACCATTCCAGGCAAACTGTCTTTGAAATTGTATCTGCGACATTGACACAGCCCATGTATCTAGCAATGTATGTCGTTGCCATGATTGTGGTAGGACTTCATGTCAATCATGGATTTTGGAGTGCATTTCAAACATTGGGTTTCGATCATCCCAAATATATGCCTGCCATCAAAATGCTGAGTGTGATATACAGTCTTATTTTGATTGTTGGATTTGGTTTTATTCCAATTTACATAATGATGCTTTCGCTTCGTTAAAGCTAAGGAGAATATCATGGAATTAAATGCCCATATCCCATCCGGTTCATTATCGGAAAAATGGGACAGGCACCGATTTGAACTAAAGCTAGTCAATCCGGCAAATAAACGAAAATTTGAAATTATTGTCGTTGGAACCGGTCTGGCAGGGAGTTCTGCAGCAGCATCTCTGGCAGAGCTGGGATATCATGTAAAAATATTTTGCATTCAGGACACTCCCCGACGAGCACACAGTATTGCGGCTCAGGGCGGAATCAACGCTGCAAAAAATTACCCAAACGATGGGGACAGTATTCAACGCCTTTTCTATGATACAATCAAAGGCGGTGACTTTCGTGCACGTGAGGCCAATGTCTATCGATTGGCTCAGGTCAGCAACCATATTATTGATCATTGTGTCGCGTTGGGAGTACCTTTTGCCAGAGAATATGGTGGATTACTGGCCAATCGGTCATTTGGTGGCGCTCAGGTATCCAGAACGTTTTATGCTCGCGGTCAGACAGGACAACAATTATTGCTTGGAGCATATAGTGCTTTGAGTCGACAAATTTCCCTGGGGAATGTTGAAATGTTCACCCGGCGAGAAATGATGGATCTGGTAATGATTAATGATCATGCCAAAGGGATTATTGTTCGAAACCTGGTAAATGGTAAACTGGAACGATTTGCTGCCCACGCTGTTGTTCTGGCAACTGGCGGTTATGGAAATGTATTTTTTCTTTCAACCAATGCCATGAACTCCAATGTTTCTGCTGCATGGCAATCCTATTTGAAAGGAGCGGGCTTTGCCAATCCATCATTTACACAAATTCATCCGACATGCATCCCGGTCCATGGGGACTATCAATCTAAATTAACGTTGATGAGCGAAAGTTTGCGAAATGATGGTCGAGTGTGGGTGCCGATGGAACCTAAAGATAAACGTTTTGCCAAAGACATTCCAGAATCTGAACGTCTTTATTATTTAGAACGAAAATATCCTGCCTTTGGTAATCTAGTTCCCAGAGATGTGGCATCTCGAAATGCAAAAGAACAATGTGATGCCGGTCGCGGAGTGGGTGAAACTGGCTATGCTGTTTACCTGGATTTTAGGGATGCCATTGCACGGAATGGTCAGGCAACAATTGAAAAAAAATATGGGAATCTGTTTCAAATGTACGAACGTATTACAGGAGAAAACCCGTATGAGGTTCCCATGAAAATTTATCCGGCAGTTCATTACACCATGGGAGGTCTTTGGGTGGATTATAACTTAATGACCACAATTCCTGGTCTATTTGCTTTGGGTGAAGCCAATTTTTCCGATCATGGCGCCAATCGTCTCGGGGCCAGTGCATTGATGCAGGGGCTTGCGGATGGTTTTTTCGTGATTCCTTACACCATTGGCAATTATTTGAATGGTCAGTCTCAATCAGATATTGATACGTCTCATAACGCTTTTAAGGAAGCTGAAGTTTCCACAAACGAGCGCATATACCGTCTGATGTCAATTGATGGCAAACGTACTGTGGATGATTTCCACAAATCGTTGGGAAATATTATGTGGGAATATTGCGGCATGGCACGCAATGAAGCCGGTCTAGAAAAAGCCTTAAATAAATTGCCTGAATTGCGAGAAGAGTTCTGGGAAAATCTCAAATTGCCTGGGAGCAATGAAAGTTTCAATCAAAGCCTGGAACGCGCAATCAGAGTGGCTGATTTCATGGAATTGGGTGAACTGATGGTCCTTGATGCACTTGAAAGGGAAGAATCCTGTGGTTGTCATTTTCGTGAAGAGTACCAATCTGATGAAAATGAAGCCCTTCGAAATGATGATGAATTCTGTTATGTGTCTGTATGGGAGCATCAGGGTGATAATGATCCAGAGCTTCACACCGAGCCATTAAATTTTGAAAATGTGCAATTATCACAAAGGAGCTACAAGTGAGCACGCAAACAATCAATCTGACATTAAAAGTATGGCGTCAAAATGGGCCATCTGATAAAGGTCGCCTGGATACCTTTCACGCCAAAAATATATCCAAAGAGATGTCTTTTCTGGAAATGCTTGATCTTGTCAACGAAGGTCTTTCTAAAAAAGGCAAGGAACCTATTGCTTTTGACAGTGATTGTCGAGAGGGCATTTGCGGTATGTGTGGTGCCATGGTCAATGGTCATGCCCATGGTCCGGAATCTGAAACCACACTGTGTCAACTTCATATGCGTCATTTCAAGGATGGGGACAAGATTTTTATCGAACCCTTTCGTGCTCGGGCATTCAAGCTTATCAAGGATTTGGTGATTGATCGTAGTGCCTTTGATCAAATTATTCAAAAAGGGGGCTACATTTCTGTAAATACCGGCGGCGCGGCTGATGCCAATGCCATTCCCATTTCTCAAGAAAATTCTAGTCTGGCAATGGATGCTGCTGCATGTATTGGATGTGGCGCCTGTGTGGCCGCCTGTCCAAATGCATCAGCCATGCTATTTGTATCCGCTAAAATATCACACTTGAATTTGTTACCTCAGGGGAAGCCTGAAGCCAGCAAAAGAGCATCTGATATGATTTGTGAAATGGATAAATTGGGCTTTGGTAATTGTTCCAATGAACGTGAATGTGAAGCCGCCTGTCCGAAAGGCATTAAAATTGAAAATATTGCCAGAATGAACCGGGCATTTTTGAAATCGGTATTTTTTGCGCGGTCGAATGATCGCTAGAGCGGCATTTTTCATATTCAAGCTCACACTTTTTCGAGAACAAGATGCCCTTTGAAGAGACGCACGGCTGTGGGGGCCCACAGACGTGCGTCATTACAGATTTATAATGAATCAAGATTGACACGCTCGTTCCCAGGCTCTGCCTGGGAACATATTCACCCGGTTGTCTCTGCCACAAATTCACAGAGCAGGTATCAGAGCCGCCCAAAATTTGTTCCCAGGCAAAGCCTGGGAACAAACATACAAGCAAGTTTGGCTTGACCTGACGACTATTACACACAGCCGTGCGTCTCTACATCAAACAAATTTTACTTAAACAGTGTTAACTGGAATATTTAGAATACCATATTTTTTAGTTGAACTTCCAATCTAAATTTACAGGTTAGGACGTCATTGAGAAACAACAAAATACAAAAATATATTGAGCCCAATGAAACAAATAGTCATTATCAATAGATATTATCCTCCCAACCCCGCAATTTCTGGGCACAGCGCCTGTGAAATGGTCCGGGAAATATCAAAAAGACAAAAAGATTATAAAATGTGGGTTCGGTATATTCATGCGCCATATGCTGGAGGGCAGGACAACCAGGAGCCTGCAGGAATTCCCAAAGGAATTTCATCAATTTATAATGGAAAGAACAAATTTTTAAGGTTTGTCGGCAATTTTATTGAAGGTTACCGGCTTATTCGACTTTCATTACCATATGCTGATGCTATCATTACCTTGACAGATCCCCCAATGCTAAATTTTTGGGCAGGATTGATGTGTCATCAAAAAAGAGTGCCCTGGATCAATTGGGCATTGGATTTATACCCTGATGCATTCGCTGCTGCAGGAATTGTCAGCACAAAAAACCATGTGTATCGAATATTGCATCAAACGATCAAATCTTATCCGCCTGACTTTCTCATTGCATTAGGAAATCAACAGGCGGTATTCTTAAAAAAAAAGTACCAAAAAAATATCGCATCAGCAATTCTCCCATGCGGCATCATTGATATAAACAAAAATACCCCTCCAGCGTGGCATACTGAGAACAAAACAGTTTTTGCTTATGCAGGAAATATGGGGGAAGCCCATGACCCAGAATTTCTTATAAAGCTCATTCAACGAATGACACCTGACCGGCATGTTTGCTTATTATCTTTGTATGGTGCAAAAGCCAGAAATGTATTGTCAGCAGTAGGAAATCATCCTTCTGTAAGACTTACTGACCATATCCCACAAGAAGCGTTTCCTTTTGTTGATATTCATCTCGTCAGTTTACTGCCTGAATGGACGCACATTTGTGTACCATCAAAGGCAGTGAGTGCCATTTGCGCCGGAAAAGCGATTGCCTTTCAAGGTAACAAACATTCTGATATCTGGCAAATGTTTAACAATGCTGGATTCTACATTGCGGCATCGCACCAAACAATTGAAATGGAAGACAATTTAAATGATATGCTAAATTATTCCAAAAGTTCTCCAGTATTGCAAGCGAAACACAATCAGGCGTTATTGTACAAAACACAACTGTTTAAAAATAAACAGTCCGCATATGATATTATTGCAAATTATCTTCAAAAATGTTAATTAATTAATAATATAACGTGCGCATTGCCCAATTTTTTTATGCAATACGCCCAAGTTCAACGATATACATTCAAAGAATGATCAACAAGAACAAAATGCACAATGAGGAACTGAGATGTAAAGCTTTCCTTGGTCAAAAGGAAATTATTATGGATGAAAAATACAATTACGAACCAAATAATGGGAACGACACACCCTGTGTGAAGGAGTATACAAATCAATTTGGGTTTGAATTAAAACAAAAAATTGAGTATGACTATGATCGTCTAATAACTGAGGATGATGAACCTGTGGACAGTTTATATTCTGAAAGACAAATGAGACTATTAACCGATGCTTTATATACAAGTTGGAATATAGATCGAAACTTTATGGCATGTGCCAATGTGGGTATTTATGGTGATCCACCAACTGTACCTATTGTTCCTGATGTTTTTCTCAGCATGGATGTGAAGCCGGCTGATGATATTTGGAAAAAAAAGAATCGGTGTTATATGATTGACGTTTTTGGAAAACCGCCTGAAGTTGCGATAGAGGTCGTTTCCAATACTGTCGGTAATGAACGTACATCAAAGTTTAAACGATATGAATCGTTGAAAATAAAATATTATGTCATTTATGACCCTGAAGGTCATCTTTTTAAGACGAATCTACATGCCTATCAATTGCAAGCTGATAAATATGTGGCTTTTCCCTGGAAACAAATACAAAAACAAGGGATCTGGCTGTCAGATTTGCAACTGGGGATGAAAATTCAGAAGGATTTGTATCAATCGTTTAATACTGAATGGCTTGTTTGGTTTGATCATGAGGGTACAGTCCTGCTCACTGGAGAGCAAAAGGCAAGATACGAATCAAAGCGTGCAGATAAGGAAGCCAAGCGCGCTGATATTGAATCCAAGCGCGCTGATATTGAATCCAAGCGCGCTGATATTGAAGCCAAGCGCGCGCAAGAAGCATTGAAAGAACTGGCGGCTCTCAAAGCAAAAATGAATCTGGAATAATCAAAGAACGATGCTTTTAGAAAGACCCGAACAAAACCCATGTGATGGAGATCAAACGAATCCAAACTGTTTTGGCGATCTTGATATCGTATTCCCCAAGAATATAAATGGTCTTCGGGTATCTCCTGAAACATGCCTTGCATGTGAACTTAAGACCAGTTGTTTGAGAGATGCGATTCAAAATAGTACAAAGGGAAATGATATCAAGCATGAGCATGTTGATCGGGCTTACGAATCTGGAATGATCGGCTTTTGGGAAAGATGGTCCCGCAAAAAAACGTTGAATCGACTGACACAAAATAAGTTACCACGAAAAAGACGACAATCAGTCTGGCAGTTGTTTAAAAATAAATGGCTGCCAAATAACCCATTGTGATTTTTCGGAGCACAAAAATGATGAATCAATCAAATCAAACCCAATCCCCCAACAATGTTTCTCTGTTGATTTCACAATCTCGGACAAACACCCTGGGAAATAAAACTGGAACGTGGCGCTTTGTCCGACCGACATATAAAGAAAAAACAGCTCCTTGTACGAATGCCTGCCCTCTGGGGATTGACATTGCAAAAGTAGAAATGTACGCTTCAAAAAAGGATTACCAAAACGCTTTAAATACTTTATTGATGGAAAATCCTTTTCCAGCAGTCTGTGGACGTGTATGCTTTCACCCATGTGAATCTGCCTGTAATCGTCAGTTTTTGGATCAATCTGTTGGCATTCATCATATTGAGAGGTTTGTCGGCAATTGGGGACTGAACAATATCTCATCGCAATTGAATTATCCAGCGCTGAATGGGGCTAAGATTTGCATTATTGGTGCCGGCCCGGCAGGTCTTTCGGTGGCATATTTTGCCAGACATTTAGGCTATCGGTGTGACATTTTTGAGAAATCAAGTCGTCCGGGAGGATTATTAATGTCCGGTATTCCATCATATCGATTACCGGATCGTATTTTGCTTGATGAACTTCAACGACTGAACAATGATGGCATTCAATTTCATTTCCAACACACTCTTTCAATGGAGCAACTGAAATCACTCAAACAACACTATGATGCCATTTTCTTGTGTTGTGGCGATGATGCCCCTATTTCATTGAAAATTATCGGAGAACACCTGACCATTGATGGACTTAACCTATTGCATCAAATACGTACACAAAAAGCGCCACCCATAGAAGGGACAGTTGCTGTTATTGGTGGTGGAAACACAGCAATCGATGTTGCCCGATCTTTATTACGAATGGGAGCCAATCCTATCATTGTATATCGCAGAACCCGAAAAGAAATGCCTGCGCACCCGCATGAAATTGAAGCTGCGCTTGATGAAGGTATTGCGTTAAAAGAATGTGTGGCGCCAACTGCAATTGAAAAGAAAACCCATTTTCAACAAATCACTCTTCAAATAATGAAAGCCACTGGAAATTCACGTGATGGACGTCAAACATATGTCCCTGATGACAATCGAATGGAGACAATGCAAGTCAATCATGTTATTTCTGCCATTGGCGCGGAAATGGATATCATGTGGCATAACGATCAATGGGATTTATCCTTGAGCCACTGTCAGATGAAACAAATTGGAGATCTTCCGGTTTTTTGGTGTGGCGATTTGACAACATCGGAAAAAACTGTCACTCACGCATTCGCATCCGGAAAGCAAGCGGTTATTTCATTGGATGTGCTGAGAAATTCGGGTATCGATAAAATGGCAACCTATTTTAATCAATGTCAGGTGGGAGATGGCCCTGCACTATCATTTGAAATGTATCATCATGAAGGCAAACGAGCAAAACTGAATAACAATGACATTGTTCAATTTGATCGTGTGAACACAGCATATTTTCCTAGTATTCCGGCGACTCAAGTAAAAAAACGATCGAAAGAAAATAGCATAAGTTCTTTTGAAGAAGTGATTACAGACTTTGATGAATCCCAAATGATACATGAGGCATCCCGATGTTTCAACTGCGGCACTTGTAATGATTGCGATACCTGCAGAATTTTTTGTCCGGAAATGGCCATTCAATGGGATCAGGAAAACCGATATATTTTAATGGACTATTGCAAAGGTTGTGGCATTTGCATTGAGGAATGTCCTCGTGATGCTATGGATTTGGAGGTTGAACCATGAAACAAGTTCTTGAAGGCAGTCACGCTGTTTCAGAAGCAGTTCGTTTAGCGCGGACAAAAGTTATTTCTGCCTATCCAATTACACCTCAGACACATATTGTTGAGGCGTTGTCGGAATATTGCGCTGATGGCAGCATTGATGCCCGCTTTATTTGTGTGGAAAGTGAGCATTCAGCCATGGCATCATGTATTGGTGCTTCCAGTGTTGGTGTCAGAACATTTACAGCATCATCATCCCATGGTCTTGCATTGATGCATGAATTGTTGCATTGGGCTGCAGGTGCCCGCTTACCTATAGTCATGGCTGAGGTGAACCGTGCATTAGGCCCTGGATGGAATATCTGGATGGATCAGTCTGACAGTTTATCCCAACGCGATACTGGATGGATTCAATTATATTGCGAAACCGGTCAGGAAGTTTTAGACACCATGATTCAGGCATATCGCCTGGCAGAAACAGTTAATCTTCCGGTAATGGTTGTATTGGATGCATTTTTTCTATCTCATACTTACGAGCCTGTTGATATTCCAGATCAAGCGTCTGTGGATAAATTTCTACCTTCTTTTGAGCCGCGTATTTCCTTGGATCTGAAACATCCAAATGCTATCGGGCAAATGGCTCCGCCCGCATATTACATGGAAATGCGCCATAGCATTCAAACCGCCATGCAATCAGTTTTGAAACATTTTATTGAAATAGAATGCGCATTTGAAAAAATTTTTGGTCGAACGTATGGCCCTGTTACTCCATTTGCGTGCGATGATGCGGACTATATATTTGTTATGGCAGGAACTTCCGCGAGTACATGTCGTCAAGCGATAAAAATTCTTCGAGAGAAAGGACATAAAGCAGGAGTTCTTAAATTAAAAATGTTTCGACCTTTTCCTTATCAATTTATACGTAAATATCTGTCTCCAGCAAAAAAAGTAATTGTATTAGATCGCAATTGTTCTTTTGGGATCGGTGGAATCTTTGCACAAGAACTTCGCACTGCAATGTATGCGAGTGAAAAGCAACCCCCAATATTTAGTTTTATTTCAGGATTGGGTGGACGAGATGTTTCTGTTGAACACTTTTTTGAGATGTTTGATCTTGTAGAAAAGGCGGATCAACCTGAGGATGAAAGTGTCTGGATTGGGTTGAATCACTAAGGAAAGCTTTGAAAAAAAGTCCCTATTTATCATGTTTGACTGTCAAGAATTAAACATCAAGCATATCAGTATCCAACAGATCATTCTTTTTTTGAACCAGGATTACAGCACTGAAAGGAAAACAATAATGAATAAAAATAGCCAAGATACACAATCCGGTTGTATCATGACAACGCAATATCCATCACATGATTACATTATGTCCGGTCATGTGGCATGTCCTGGATGCGGTGCTGTCATTGCCATGAAGTTTGCACTTCAAGCCTTGGGAGCTAAAACAATTCTTGTTATACCAGCCTGCTGCTGGGCTGTAGTTGCCGGTGTTCATCCCCAAACATCATTAAAAGTTCCAGTTTTACACACAGCCTTTGAAACCAGTGGCGCAGCAGCCAGTGGTGTTCGTGCCGCACTAGATATGAAAGGGGATACTGAAACAACAGTGGTTGCATGGGCAGGTGATGGGGGAACATTTGATATTGGATTTCAATCACTCAGCGGCGCATGTGAACGTAATGAAAATTTTATATACGTTTGCTATGACAACGAAGCGTACATGAACACTGGTGTTCAACGCAGCTCAGCGACACCTTATGGTGCCCAAACAACAACCACTCCAAAAAATGCCTGGAAAAGTCATCGAAAAAAAAATATGATTGAAGCCCTGGCTGCACATCGAATCCCATATGCGGCTTCAGTCAGCATTGCATATCCAGACGATATGCTACGCAAATTCAAAAAAGCCCAAAAAATTGAAGGCACTCGGTTCATTCATGCATATGCTGCATGCCCAACTGGTTGGCGGATGCCATCAGACCAAACTGTAGCCATTTCTCGCCTGGCAGTTCAAACGAATCTTTTTCCATTATATGAGGTTGAAAATGGAACCGACTATACCATTAATTTTAAGGGAGATCAGCCAGTTGAAAAGTACTTAATAAAGCAAGGACGATTTAAACATCTGACAGAATCAGATATTCAGGCCATTCAAGAAATGGTAAGTGCAGATTGGCAACTTCTAAATCGCAAGGTCTCATAAGTGAAAAAGTTATCTTCTTAAAAAAAATCAGAAATCATTGTCACATGATTATATTATTTTAGTGTAACCCAAATTACAGGTCAAACCGAAACCAGGCCTATGAGCAAAACCAATGTAGGGGCGGAACCATGATTACACTGAAGAAGATGAATAAGATGAAATAAAGACACTTTAAATTCATCTTATTCAGTGTAATCATGGTTCAAAAAAAATGAACAATTAATAAATGAGGCACTTACTTTCAGAACGTTTCTAAGAATATTTGATTGATTTTGTTACAGCCATTTCACCCCAGTTTTACGAGTAAAGCCACATAATATACTGAAGGATCAAAAATTCGCCCCAGAAAATATAAATCATCGCAGCAATTGATAAAAAAGGACCAAAGGGAATTTTTTGTTTAAAAGTATATGAACGTGTGTGAATCATGACCATTATGCCTGTCACTGTCCCAAAAATTGAAGAAACAAAAATAATGAACATCACCCCTTTTAATCCTAGAAAAGCGCCCAGCATAGCCAATAACTTGACATCACCCATGCCCATGCCTTCAATACCTCTAATGGCCACAAAAATTCTGGCAATGGCATAGAAAATGCCGCCACCAAATAAAATGCCTAGCAAGGAGTCTTGAACGCTGATTTCAGGTAGATAAAATGATGCCAAAAATCCAATGACAATTCCGGGTAATGAAATGATATTGGGAATGATTTGAAAATCTAAATCAATAAATGTGATGATAACAAGTGCGATCAGCAGAAAATAATAAATTAGCGCGATGAGGGTCCAACCAAATTTTTGGCAAACTGAGAGAGCAAAGCATGCAGAAATGATTTCGACAAGCGGATATCTGACTGATATTCCAGTTTTGCATGTCCGACATTTTCCCAGTAAAAAAATATAGCTAATCAATGGTATATTTTCCCAAAATTGTAATTGTGTACCGCAGTGAGGACACATAGAACGTTTCGGATGACCAACGCTTAAATTCTCTCGGGGAATTCGGTAAATGCAAACATTTAAAAAACTACCTATACATAAACCAAAAATAAAAATTATTATGTTCGGCAACAGATGTGTCACGTGTTATTCCTTTATTTTATTGGTGTCGTTCAAATGACAGGCAACTTGTTGACCATTTGAATGACGAGTTAATATGGGTTCGTGTTTCTGACAAATCTCCATTCGATAGAGGCATCTTGGGTGAAAACGACATCCTGATGGTGGGTTTATTGGAGATGGTGGCGCACCTTGAAATACAACAGATGGCTTTTTTTTTCTTCCGGGTACAGGTATAGCGGATATTAATGCCTGAGTATAGGGATGTTCTGGATTTTTCATCACTTTTTCTGTGGCCCCCAGTTCAACAATTTTTCCTAAATACATCACTGCAACACGATTGGATATATGATTAACAACACTTAAATCATGAGAAATAAAAATGTAAGAGAAATGATGTTTGTCTTGTAAATCCATCAATAAATTAATAATCTGCGCCTGAATGGAAACATCAAGCGCGCTAACAGCTTCATCACAAATAACCAGTTCTGGATACATGGAAATCGCCCGAGCGATACTGATTCTTTGGCGTTGTCCACCAGAAAATTCATGTGGATAACGATACATGGTCTGTTCATCCAGGCCGACTTCATTTAAAAGCTTAATTGCACTTTCCTGCCGGCTTGATTTCAGTAAATGGTGGTATTTCAGGCCTTCCGTGATAATATCCAAAACATTCATTCGGGGATTTAATGAGGATTGCGGGTCTTGGAAAATCATTTGCATTTTTCGTCGCAATTGTTTTTTTTTCTTTTTGTTCAATGAAAATATGGACTGCCCAGAAAATTTAACATCCCCCTCAAAAGGCTTTTCCAATAGCATAATTGTGCGCCCCAGGCTGGTCTTACCACAGCCTGATTCCCCAACCAGGCCGACAGTTTCCCCCCGCTTTATTGATAATGAGACATCATCAACGGCTCTCACATACCCTACAGTTTTTGAAAGAATGCCTCTTTTAACTGGATACCAGGTTTTCAGTCTATCAATTTCAAAAAAAAGTGGGGAAGATATCATTTCTTTTGTTGACATAATAATCACTTGCTTATAATTATATTTTTTTAGAAAAAATTGCTTGAAACAATAGCTGAAAATCGTTGTATTTGCAAGTTGTAAAACAGTTTGAAAGGTACTTCATTTATATCCAACATTCTAATATTAAAAACAATAATGCGTTTTAAATATCGTTTGCAATCTACTAAATTGATAAAAAATAAAAATGAAAAAAATTTCCATTTCAGATCATACTTTCATAACCGGGTATCGAATTCAATCCATAATAAGATGGACAAAAGACAAGTGGCATCTTTTGGTTAATGAAAATGATAACCCCCATGATATCGCAGTCGGATTATCCATTGGCATATTCGGTGGAATGGTTCCAATCATTGGCTTACAGACGTTGTTGATCATTCTTCTTTTGTGGATCAGCCCACGTCCAAATTATGCTGCAGCAATGTATTCAAGTTTTGTCATGAATCATTTTACTATCATTCCAATACTTTACCTAGATTATCGGGTGGGCATCTTGTTTATTCGCCCCATGCATCCCCTTGATTTTATGGGAATCCAAGAACTCATTGCAAATAAAGATGTGATGCAGCTTTTATATATTGGCAAAGAAATTTATATCCCCATGTTAGTGGGTGGAGTGCTATGTGGCATTTTTTTTTCATTATTGACCTATGGGGTTTCGTATTACCTGGTAAAACTAAGGCGTGGAAGGGTATCTGTGTAATAGATGCCTATAATAACCATACAGTCCTCATTGATTCATTTGCTTGATGTTTAATACTGAATTAGCCAAGTATTGTCAATGGCAGCTTTTTTTGACATTTATCATGTTCAGGTGAACACTTTTTCGAGAACAATTTCAATTGTCATCTGCTTTAGTGTCAACCTGGTTCAAAAAACGAAAAAAAACACTTATTAAATGGGGAATTTATTTTTCGAACATTACCTAAGGAACGTTCTGAAAATAAGTACCCCATTAAATAAATGTTCATTCAGTTTTTTGAACCATGATTTCACTGAAGAAGATGAATAAATGAATTTAAAGTGTCTTTATTTCATCTTATGCATCTTCTTCAATGTAATCATGGTTCAGAAACCGAATCAAAAAATATTGAATAATGATGAACTTATTTTCCGAGCATTCCTAAGCTTTAATATGGGGAATAAAAATTCAGATATTTCCAGAATATGCCCAATATTTTTTCTTTTCAGAGCACGCTTTGAATGACATTTAACAAAAAAATTTCAATCATTGTATCTATATTCTTGACAAACCTATGGACTGACGTATAAAAAGCGTTAAAATTAATAACTTTTGGAAAAGGGGATTATGATGGCTGAAGAAAAAAAACTAACCAACCAAGATGATGAAATCATTGATCTCATCGAGATTACTGAAGATGAGGAAGACGAACTGGATGATCTGGAACTTGTCGACCTTGATGAAGATTCAGATGACGATCTGAGTTCAGATGACGAACCTGAAATGATTGATCTGGATGAAGAGATTTCAGACGACAGTTTAGAGGTCATGGGTCAAGATACAGAAACATTGGATGAAATGGATGAATCCATTTCTGATGATCTACCAGAAGATATCGTTGAAACAGAAGGTGAAGTGGAAATAGAAAATGATCAGGATGTCGATCTGGTTGAAATCAATGATGACATGGTTGAAGATGTTGAAGACATCGTTGAAGATGCTGACGATATGGTTGAAGATGTTGAAGACATGGTTGAAGATGCCGACGATCTGATAGAAGATGTTGAAGACATCGTTGAAGATGCCGACGATCTGGTTGATATTGAAAATGTCGATGATATGGTTGAAAGTGATAACGACCTTGTTGAAGAATCTGACAGCATGATTGAACCGACTGACAATACACTTGATGATGTTGATGAGCCAGTGGAAAATGCAGATGAAACTGCTGATGAAACTGCTGAAAAAATTGACGATTTGGAGCCCTCATCTGAGCAACAGGAGTATCCAACCGAAGAGCCGATCACAGAACAACCTTCTGAAACAGCACAAATAAATGAAATTGAGGACGATGATGATGACGATGAAATTATCGAACTGACAACACCCGCACCAGTTCAATCAAGTGCGCCTGCTATATCTGAAGAAAACCTTAAAGCAACAGTCCGCGAAGTTCTTGAAGAGATGGTCGGGGAACGTCTGGACCAGCTTCTCAGTGAGGTTGTTGAATCAGTGGTTTCACAAAAAATTGAGGATCTTCAAAAGGAACTGATGGCCTAGTTTTTTGCTGAGTTCTTATTTATTATTCATGATTATTAAAGAGTACATAGTATGTTAGATAAAAGTTACGAACCCCATGCGGTTGAAAAAAAATGGTCTCAATACTGGAAAGACAACAATCAATTTGCCGCAAAAGAAACATCTGATCAACCTTCATATTCCATTGTCATACCACCACCTAACGTCACCGGCGTTCTACATATGGGACACGCCCTGAATGTCACGTTACAAGATATCATGTGTCGTTACCACCGCATGAAAGGACACAATGTTCTTTGGATGCCTGGAACCGATCATGCCGGTATTGCAACACAAAATGTTGTTGAAAAACAATTGACCCAGGATGGACTTGATCGACATCAACTGGGGCGCGATAAATTTATTCAACGAGTTTGGGAATGGAGAAAAGAGTATGGTGGCGCCATTGTCAATCAGCTTAAACGTCTCGGCGCATCATGCGATTGGGATCGGGAACGTTTTACAATGGACGAGGGCTTATCTAAAGCCGTTCGAAAAGTGTTTGTTGAATTGTATGATGCGGGCCTGATTTACCAGGGAGATTATATTACGAACTGGTGCCCCCGATGTCAGACCGCATTGGCAGATTTGGAAGTTGAACATGAAGAATTGGATGGTCATCTGTACCATATTCGATATCCATTTGAAAATCATTCTGATGATGGGTTAATTGTCGCAACAACTCGGCCTGAAACCATGTTAGGAGATACTGCAGTTGCGGTGCATCCAGAGGATGAACGTTATGAGAAAATCCCGGATACTGTTGTATTGCCCTTAACCCAACGAACCATTCCAGTAATTAAGGATGCCTACGTGGATCGCAGTTTTGGTACTGGTGCCTTGAAAGTCACACCGGCCCATGATCCCAACGATTTTGAAATTGCCAGGCGACATGACCTTCAATCCATGCGTGTGATTGGTGATGATGCCACAATGACTGACCTTGCAGGCACGTCATATCAGGGAATGGATCGGTTTGCCTGTCGAAAAAAGGTGATTGCCGACCTGGAAAAACTGGGGTTAATGATTAAAATTGATCCTTTAAAACATGGCGTTGGGCATTGCTATCGATGTAAAACTGTGGTCGAACCGAATTTATCGCGACAATGGTTTGTCAAAACAGCGCCACTGGCTGAAAAAGCGATAAAAGCAGTTGAAAATGGCGACACCCAAATTATTCCTGAAAACTGGACAAAAACCTATTACGAATGGATGTATCATATCAAAGATTGGTGTATTTCTCGCCAAATCTGGTGGGGACATCGTATTCCCGCCTGGTATTGTCAAGATTGTCAACATTTAATGGTCAGCATGGATGACATGACCCAATGTTCGAAATGTCAGAGTTCCCAATTAATTCAGGAATCAGATGTTTTGGATACCTGGTTCAGTTCAGCATTGTGGCCTTTTTCTACAATGGGATGGCCGGAGCAAACTCAATTATTGAAGACGTTCTATCCAACATCATTGCTTGTTTCTGGTTTTGATATTTTATTTTTTTGGATTGCGCGCATGATGATGATGGGACTCTGGTTTATGAAGGATGTACCATTTAAGGATGTTTATATTCATGCACTGGTTCGGGATGGTGATGGTAAAAAAATGAGCAAATCTAAAGGCAATGTAATTGATCCTTTAGATATTATTCAACGATATGGTACGGATGCATTCCGGTTCACATTGGCGGCCTTTGCTGCACAAGGCCGAGACATTAGAATGTCTGAAAAACGTATTGAGGGTTATCGAAATTTTATTAATAAACTTTGGAATGCAGCCCGATTTTCTCTAACTCATCTGGAATCCTATTCATCGGAAAATACAACAGATCAGCCATCGCTACCGGATCGATGGATTCAATCTCGACTGACACGCGTGGCAGCCGATGTTGAATCGCACCTGAATAGCTATAAATTCAATGAAGCGGCCAGTGCGTTATATCAATTTATCTGGCATGAATTATGTGATTGGTATCTTGAAGCAATCAAGCCTATTTTATATGATCGTGAAGGTCATAAACCTTCGACACTGGCTTGTTTGAACAACGTACTATGTGCAAGCCTGGGATTGTTACATCCCTTTATACCTTTTATTACTGAAGAAATTCGAAGCAAATTACCGGATCCTCCAAATGCATCATTGATGTACACTGATTTTCCATCAACGTTGAACGCATTGGATCCCCATGCTGAAAACTTGATGAATATACTAATGGACATTGTCACAGGTATTCGAAATATTCGTGGAGAAATGAATATTAATCCATCCATCTTGCTGGATGTGATGATCCATTCTCCTGAATTTGAAATGCGCCAGGAAATGGAAAACCACAAAAATCTGGTTATCACCCTGGCCCGACTGAAAACTGTTTCTATCCAAGAGCCATCAATTCGTCCCAAATCAGCAGCCACTGTGGTCATAGGTGATCATACAGTTTACGTTGCTCTCGAAGGTGTCATTGATTTTGAAAAAGAATCCGGCCGACTGGAAAAAGAAATTCAAAAAATTGAGAAAGAACTGGTGGGTGTCAGTAAAAAACTGGCCAATGAAGATTTTTTAAGCAAGGCACCAAAACCGGTCGTGGAGAAAGTGACAGAAAAGCATTCCACACTGATGGAAAAACAAGATCGCCTGAAAGAAAACCTGACAAAAATTCAAGAAATTGAGAATAGTTAATGCTTTTTTTGGGGCAGGTGATGCAAAAAACACAAGTTATGAAATTTTAGAGGAGGAACACCAGTGGCAATTCATCTCGTATCCCACCCATTAATTCAGCATAAAGTGGGGCTATTGCGCAGGCATGATATATCAACCAAAAATTTTAGAGAACTGGCACAAGAAATCACCAGCCTACTCACCTATGAAGCCACAAAAACACTTGAAACTGAAACGAAAACAATAACCTGTTGGTCCGGATCGGTTCAGGTGGAGTGTATCAAAGGTAAAAAAATTTCAGTTGTGCCAATTCTTCGGGCTGGTCTGGGCATGATGGATGGTGTTTTACAATTGATTCCATCGGCTCGTGTCAGCGTCGTGGGTTTGTACCGAAATGAAGACACGCTTGAACCGGTCCAATATTACGTAAAACTGGCCGGACATATGGAAGAGCGGATCGCATTAATTGTAGATCCCATGCTGGCCACCGGCGGTACTCTGGTCGCAACGATTGATTTATTGAAAGCATCTGGATGTAAACACATTAAAGGATTATTTTTGGTTGCAGCACCTGAAGGAATCAACCGACTGGAAAAATCGCATCCGGATGTTGACATATACCTGGCATCCATAGATGAAAAACTGAATGATATCGGCTATATAATTCCTGGATTGGGTGATGCAGGAGATAAAATTTTTGGCACAAGATGATAGGAATCTTTGATGCATAATCATCAATCAACAAACTATACATTTCGGTTTCAGGATGCCATATTAGGTGCTCAAATGTTATTTGTCGCATTTGGAGCACTCGTTCTGGTTCCATTATTAACTGGACTGGATCCCAATGTTGCCTTATTTACAGCTGGATTGGGTACACTCATATTTCAATTCATTACCGGCGGTCAAGTTCCTGTCTTTTTGGCATCATCATTTGCATTCATTGCACCAATCATTTATGGAGTCAAAACCTGGGGCATCCCTGGAACTCTCTGTGGACTTATGGCAGCAGGCTGTTTATACATTCTTTTTAGCCTGATCATTCAGGTTCGTGGTATTCAAACGATTCAACGATTATTTCCACCTGTTGTCACTGGACCGATGATTATGATTATCGGCTTAATCCTGGCACCTGTTGCCGGAAATATGGCCATGGGAAAAACAGGCGATGGTCTCACCCAACTGATTCCACTGAATAAAGCCTTATTCATTTCAACAGTTTCTCTTGCAGTGACTGTGCTGATTTCTATTCGTGGCAAGGGGATTTTTCGTCTCATTCCAATTCTATGTGGTATTTTGACAGGATATGCCCTGAGCCTTTGCTTTGGAATCATTGACTTTTCAAAAATCGCCAATGCGCAATGGTTTGCAATACCCAATTTTGTTTTACCCCAATGGCATCCAGAAGCAATCATATATATCGTTCCTGTTGCCATTGCACCGGCCATTGAACATTTTGGAGATATCCTTGCGATTGGTTCGATTACTAGAAAAAACTATCTCAAGTCCCCGGGGATTCATCGGACATTAATGGGTGATGGAATCGCGACCGGGCTTGCCTCCATGCTGGGAGGACCACCAAATACGACCTATTCAGAGGTAACTGGCGCAGTCGCACTGACACGAATATATAATCCTGCAATTATGACATGGGCAGCGATCACCGCAATCATGTTGTCATTTATCGGCAAAATTGGCGCCATTTTACAAACCATTCCTGTGCCTGTTATGGGTGGTATCATGTTGTTGCTGTTCGGGGCAATCATGGTTGTCGGGATGAACCAATTGATTCAAATTGCTGAAAACCTGACATCACCTCGAAATTTAACCATTGTGGCCCTCATGATGACCATTGGAATTAGCGGTTTCAAGATTTCTGTTCATGATTTTTGTTTGGAAGGTATCGGACTGGCGGGCATCCTGGGCATTTTATTAAATATTATTCTTCCCAATGAAAATCAGGCATATTCTTTGGGCATTCTTGTTTATGGTTCCATGATGGGCGATCCTGGAAAGGAAATGACACGTCACACCCTGGCAACCATTCCGGTGATCACCCCTTTTGCTGTGGAGTATGCAAGAAAAAGTAAAAACAGATCCAATGCCCCTGTTCTGGTTCCGGTTCATGAAGAAGGTGCGAAAGTTAAAGCTCAAATATTGGTATTAAAACCACATATCAATGAACAAATGGCATGTGACTTACTGTATCGACGAGCAGTCAATTTCGTTGATGAACCTGCCATTGTCTACACAGATAAGGATAAACATGAAAACAGTGGTTTAGAAATTCAATATTTAAGAGATTTTGAAAACGTCAAAAAAGTTTTTTATACAGCGTTTCCCCCCAATATCGAAAATATTATCAATCCGGATATTACTCCTGATAACAAAGCCAAAGAATTGGCGTACCTGGCCATTGAAAGTCTGAACATGAGTACTTTCTGTATGCAGCGTGATGGTATCCGATGTTTAATTGAAGATATCAGCTCGGGAATTAAAACACCGCTGACTGACTTTTATGTCCGAGAAGTAATCAATCGTGCATCAGCAAATGACTTAAACGAAGCGCGACTTTTTATTGCAAGACAGAAAAAGATTTATCCTTAAAATGATACATCACAATTTTTTCTTCAACAATTTGGTACGCAAGTAAAACTTATGAGTAGAATACCCAAAAAAAATGATATTGTATGGCATCGTTCACTGATAAGTCCATATGATCGGAATGTGATGAATGGCCATAAAGGCGTCAATATTTGGTTTACCGGTTATTCAGGATCAGGAAAGTCAACCCTTGCGCATGCCCTTGAAAAGCGTTTGTTTGATATGCAGTGTCGAACATTCGTATTTGATGGCGACAACGTAAGACATGGACTCTGTAGCGATCTGGGGTTTTCCACTGATGATCGCCGAGAAAATATTCGACGAATTACCGAAATGGTAAGATTATTCCTTGATGCCGGCTTAATTGCACTCACTGCCTTTATTGCACCATTTCAAAAGGATCGAGATATTATAAAATCTCGGTTGGGTGCAAATAATTACATTGAGGTCTATTGCGACTGTCCATTATCAATATGTGAAGGTCGTGATGTGAAAGGCATATATAAAAAGGCACGTCAAGGACTTATCAAAGATTTCACTGGCATTTCATCGCCTTATGAACCTCCCCAATCACCAGATATTACACTTCAAACGGCGAACCATTCCATTGATGAATGCATAGACCGGTTGTTTCACCTTATTAAAAATCGGGGAATATTTGAACTGAACTAATTGATTATTTGTTTTTGTTTTTTATTTATTGAAATAAAACATTATTCTTGCCTCATCCATTTATTTATGATAATTATTTTTTTTATCAAATACACAATCCCTTCAAAGGGGATGTTAAAAAGAATAAAGAAAACAATACAGTACCCTTTAGGCAATCCTTTAAAAGGATAAAGATTTGTTAAAGGAGATCAGCATGACTACACGAGTGTCTTCACTGACTATTTGTAATCGGCATCATTTTTATTTGGGTGTGATCCGGTTTTGTGTCGTATTTTTCATATCCATGAGTCTGATGTGGACAATGGATAATCTTTTTTTGTCAACGCATCCAACTGCCTGGGCTGATGAAGAAGCACCTGCTGAGGGGGAAACTCCTCCTGAAGAAGGTGAGGGAGCGCAACAGGAATCAGTTCTTGATGTTTTCTTAAAATTGGAACCATTCATAGTCAATCTAAAGGGCAATGGGATGAAACGTTACTTGAAAACAAGCATTGCAATTGAGGTTGAAGAAAAAGAAGTCAAGGAAGAACTGGAAATGCTCACACCTAAACTTCGGGATACCATATTGTTTGTTTTGACCAGCAAGTCCTATAACGATCTGTTCTCCAATGAAGGCAAAATTGCGCTGAAACATGAATTAATCGCCCATATTAATCGTATTTTAAAATCCGGCACCATTAAAGCAATCTATATAACTGATTTTATAATACAATAATACAATCATGGCGACTGTCATGATAGATATTCGTTAATTTATGAACATAATTGACCTGATTGTCTAAAAAAAATGATTATCTCTAAAAGATTCATATACAACGAATCTCAAAGATTTTGGTATCATGCTAACGGCTGAAAGTCAACATTGTTATTATCATTGGAATTGGAACTCCTTATTTAAGGCATTTCAGCAGTTTCAAGAAAAAAGTCTGAAAGAAATTAATGCGCGCCTGTCCCAACTATCAAAACAAAAAGAACGAATTGATAATAACCTGTACTGTCGCTTTTGTCGCAATCGGATAACATCAACAAAACATTCAATCCAAATGAATGGCAGCGTGGAACACCAATTTACGAATCCTGAAGGAAATACGTTTGAAATTGCCTGTTTTTCAGTTGCAAATGGATGCGTACAAACAGGAAAACCGACAGTAGAGCACACGTGGTTTAAAAATTACGCCTGGCGATTTGCTTTGTGTGCGAAATGTCATCTTCATATGGGTTGGTTTTATCAGTCAGATCATCACCATTTTTATGGTTTAATTCGGAATGCATTAATCCAAAATCCATAACAATAGTCTTGCAAATGGATCAAGCATAATAATGAAAAACGCACCCAAAAAACGTGTTCTTATTCTAGAAGATGATGACATGGTTCGTCTCATTGTTAAAGATTATCTTGAAGTATCTGGGTTTGAAATACTGGAATCTGGCGACGCTTTATCTGCAATTGAAATGATTAAAAAAAATGTCTGTGATATTGCCATTGTGGATATCAATATCCCCCAAATGTCGGGTGAAAGTTTTATAACAAAAGCCAAACAGATCACCCCGAACATTCAAGTTATTATCCATACCGGTTCAAGTGACTACAAGGTCAATGCAACAATGAAAGCAATGGGGCTTTCACAGAATAATGTCCTTGTTAAACCGGTTGAAGACATGAATATGTTTATAAAAATAATTCAGCGGTTGTTAGATCAATGACAACAAGGAGAATAACATGCCTGAGAACATTCTGAACCGTCCAGGTGATCAGCTGAAAAAAGCAGTCCAGTGGATATCTGATGAAAAACAGAAGGATCCTAATTCAAAGCTCACCCTGATCATTGATGAAGCAGGGAAGAGGTTTGATTTGTCTCCCAAAGATCTTGACTTTTTAAGCCGAAAATTAAATCAACAGCCATGAAAACAATCAAGCGCCTTCCTGAAATAATCGCCAATAAAATTGCTGCCGGTGAGGTGGTTGAACGTCCGGTTTCTGTTGTTAAAGAACTTTTGGAAAACGCCATTGATGCCAACAGCTCACGTATAAGAATTGATATTGAGAAAGGCGGAGCACAACTGATACGTTTATCAGACAATGGTATTGGTATGCATCGTGATAATGCCTTGCTTTCATTGGAACGTCATGCCACCAGTAAAATTTCTGAAGACTCGGATTTGTTTGCAATCAAAACCCTTGGATTCAGAGGAGAGGCTCTCCCAAGTATTGCTGCCATTTCTAAAATGGTGATGGTGACACGCCCTCATGATTCTGAAGTGGGGACAGAAATTCAGGTAGAAGGTGGCAAAGTCATGCAAGTCAGTGATGCCGGAGCGCCATCAGGAACTTATATTTCAGTCAAAGATCTTTTTTTCAATACACCGGCCAGAAAAAAATATATGAAAAGCAATCGAACTGAAATTGCTCATATTATCGATTATGTATCCAATGTCGCTGTGGGGTTTCCATCAATACATTTCAAGCTCTTTCATAATTCAAAAGTGATAAAAAACTGGCCCCAAACCAAAAAAAATGCAGATCGTATCGCCAATGTGATGGGAGATGATTTATACAAACATCTTTATCCGATTCATCATAAAAGTGACCATGTTTCAATTGATGGGTATGTGTCAACACCGGAAAAATGTCGGAAATCATCCAGCCATGTCATTTTTGTCAATGGCCGCGCAGTGACTGACCGATTTATTCAACATGCTATTTTGGAAGGATATCGGGGAAAAATTATCAAAGGGCATTATCCGGTGGTGGTATTATTTTTGACCGTACCATTTGAGGATGTTGATGTCAATGTTCATCCAGCCAAAATGACAGTTCGTTTTGTACATCAGGGAAGTATCCACCAGGCCATTGCCCAAACAATTCAAAAGACCCTTGACAAAAGTCGGAGCGTCCCCAAACGTCCACAACCAGAAACCTTTCCACTGCCAGAAACGCCGCTACGAAATCAAGAACCGCAACATTATGAAGAAACTAACCATAAAGCGATCACTGAAAAACATCTCTATGACTTGTCTGAACAAACGCACTTAAATCAAACCAACAAGGTAGAAGAGGATTTTTTTCCTGTTTCATACACAGCAAAACAACCAGCATTAATTCCTGAATCCGATACAAACAACAGGTATCCGGAAAACGCTATCGACTATTCCAGCTTAAACATATTAGGACAATTTCAAAAAACATATATTGTTTGTGAAAATGGGCAGTCCATGTTTTTGATTGATCAACACGCGGCTCATGAGCGTATTGTTTATGAAAGACTGAAAAAAGCGATATCATCAAAAAAACTGCCCGTGCAGCGCTTGCTTGTTCCAGAAACCATTGAGTTGACATATCAACAGGCCCTGGTGTTTGAAAAACTTATTGAGGATATTCAAAAAATTGGCTTTGATATTGAACATTTCGGTCAAAATACATTTGTGATTCAATCGGTTCCGGATATCTTGACAGGCAAAGATATCAAAAAATTAATTCATGAAATTGCAGAAAGCCTGCCAGATATCAAAAATACAGCACCTTTGGAACAGGCCATTGATGAATGTCTCATGCTGATGGCTTGTCATTCATCCATTCGCGCCGGTCAATTATTGACAACAATAGAAATCAATGAATTGCTAAAATCTCTTAATTCTTGTGAACATCCATCTCAATGCCCCCATGGTCGTCCAACTTGTATTCAGTGGGATCGAATAGAAATTGAAAAAAAATTCAAACGAATTGTATAATTTTTTTAAAAAATTGCGAATTAATTAAAAATATCATTGATAACTTGCTAAAAATAAGTTATAAATCGATTTAATAATAAATATGGATACAACTTTTTTTTTATAAATTAACGCGTGAAAAAAATTAATAAAATAAGCGAACAATAATTTTTCCCAACCTCTAATTATGGTTACAATAGAAAATGTTGGGGTATATTAACACTTATATATAGATTACAGAATCTATATAACCATACAACTCGCAATTCTGGATAAATTGCAGTTGTAAACCAGAGAAAGGAGTCAGACTGTGAATACGTATTTAAAAATTTATCTCGCTTTTATTCTTCAATTTGTAGTGTCAGCCATTTTGGCTGTCAAAAGCATTATTGAAAATGGCGGAAACTTTTATGTGGGCGGTTTTATCGTCCTGGTGATCATTTTTGTGTTATCTCTGATCATTTTGAAAAAAACAGTTTACAATGTCTACCGAATTTTTGGAGAAATGTCCGGTGAAATGACAGTGATCTCCAATGAAATTGAAAAGATGTCATCAAGTGTCCTGAACACGACCCAATCATTGTCAGATGGCACCTCAGGCCAGGCATCGGCGTTAGAGCAAACGTCATCATCATTAGAAGAAATTGCATCCATGACCAAGCAAAATGCGGACAACGCCAACACAGCCAATTCTCTGGTAAAAGAATCCAGTCAAATATTCAAACAAGCCAATGAGTCGATGGATCAGTTGACAAATTCCATGCAGGAAATTTCAAAAGCCAGTGAGGACACTCAAAAAATTGTAAAAACCATTGATGAAATCGCGTTTCAAACCAATTTGCTTGCATTGAACGCTGCTGTTGAAGCTGCACGAGCTGGTGAAGCCGGAGCCGGATTTGCTGTTGTTGCTGATGAAGTTCGTAACTTGGCCATGCGTGCTGCTGAGGCTGCCAGGAATACGTCAAATATTATCGAACAAACAGTTAAAAAAGTCCAGGAAGGCTCAGGTCAGGTGACCAGTACCACTGAAGCTTTTGGGCAGGTCGATGAAACCAGCCGAAAATTAGGTGAACTGATTGGTGAAATTTCCAGTGCATCCAATGAACAGGCCATGGGAATTGACCAAATCAATCGCGCTGTATCTGACATGGATGACGTTGTCCAGCAAAATGCATCACGCGCCCAGGAATCAGTGAATTCATCCAAAGAACTGAACCGCTATGGCAAAAAAATCAAAACCAGTTTTACAGACCTGATGCGTGCTTTTGGCGATGCCTCATCGTCGTCATCTGTATCTGGTGGAAGTCGTCAAGGATCTATGAGCGGATCAGGAGGCTCTCGTTCCAAAAAATCAATGCCAGCGAAAAAAAGACCCAAAGCATTACCTGGTGGAAGTTCCGCGCCGAAAGGACCTAAAAAAGAAGCATTACAATCAACCAGTGAAGTTCGACCCGAACAGATGATTCCATTTGATGATGACGATTTCAAAGATTTTTAACATATCAATGATTTTTTTACCGATGATAAAGGAGAAACAATATGAGCGATGAAAATATACAACTTGACCAGGTTTCATCCTCAGTCAAAAGAGAGGGAAAGTATTTAACCTTTGCTTTGGCAGATGAAGAATATGGTATCGGCATTTTAAAAGTGAAAGAAATTATTGGTATGATGGCAATTACTCCTGTACCACAGACACCATTATATGTGAAAGGCGTCATTAATCTTCGAGGTAAAGTTATCCCTGTTGTCGATTTACGTAGCAAGTTTGATATGGAAACAATCGATTATACCGATCGAACTTGTATTATTGTGGTTGAAATTGAAGGCAAAGAAGAGCGCATACAAATTGGAATTGTTGTTGATACAGTATCTGAAGTAATCAATGTACGAGAGGATGATGTTGAAGACACACCCACCTTTGGTACGCGTGTGAGCACGGAATTTATCCTGGGGATGGCAAAAATTGAAGGTAGTGTCAAAATATTGCTGGACATTGATGCTGTTCTCAGTGCAAAAGAATTGAGTCAGATTGTTTAGAACCACAACCCTCAAATTGGATATTTTCAAATCAAGAATGCCGCAAAAATACACAACCGCACAACATAACGCTTACCCATTTGTTTAGACGTAGCATGTCTCTCATGCTACGTCTTTGATTATGAAATAGACTGAATATCAAGTTTGAAACTTAAATGACACTCTATTATTATAAAGACTAAAATAATTACCTACAACACATTACAATGAATGGCTCTATAGACATTAATAAAATGTTTCGCACCCCCTCATAAGGTTCAGGCCATTGAATAAAAAATTCAACATTGTAATAAATGAAGGAGAATACGATGAAACAATTATTTATTCTATGTATTACATTTTTTTTGACTGGTAATGTTTATGCAGACCCTATAAAAGTGACTATTTATACTGATGATTCTTTAAGGCCCTATTCTTATCTTGAAAATGGAGAGGTGAAAGGGACATTTGCTGAAATCCTTCGAACTGTTTTTAAAAGAATGCCTGGATACGATATCAACTTAACAGCAGTGCCATGGAAGCGAGGGAAAAAAATAATGGAAAAAGGAAAAGGGTTCGGCCTTGCAACCGCATACTTTCATGGACATGACTGGCCTTATCTTTATCCATACTCATTACCATTTGCAAGCGATATTTTGAATGTGTATTGTACTGATGAAACGTTACAAAACCCCCGACCGACCTGGCCCAATGATTATAAAAAACTAAAAATTGGAAGGCCTTCAGGTTTCAGTGGATGGGGCGGCACGAAATTTGATGAAATGGTGAAATCAAAAGAGATAAAACTTGAAGAATCAAAGGGCGCTGTCACACAAATATTGAAACTAGGAGCAGGGCGAGTGGATTGTATTATTATGGACCAGACCACTTATAATGTTGAGTACAATAAAGCACTGAAAGAGGGTCGGTTTGATGCGAGTTGGAAAAAACCTGAATTTGGTGTGGAAATTTCAAGAAATGAAGTCTATATCGGTTATTCCAAAAAAGCCATCAAAAGTGGAAAGTACCCTTTTTATCTGGATTTCATGCAGAAGTTTGATGCGGAACTCTTTAAAATGATTCGTTCAGGTGAACGAGATAAAATATTAAATGCTTTTTGATCCATTTGTCATAAGGAATGCTCGGAGAATAAGTTCTCCCATTTCAATAATTGTTCATTCTTTTTTTATTGAACCTGGATTACGCTGAAGAAGATGGATTTAAAGAATTTATATTTCATCTTCTTCATCTTTATTCTGTGTAATCCAGGTTCAACAGCTGAAAGAACAGCTAAGGAATAATTGTATTTCAATCTTGACCAAACACGAAACAGTGTATTATATGTAACATTTTGGTAATTTGGATGGTTTGGGGCACAAATACGAAAAATCGTGCAGCCCTTGATAATTCTCGGTAAATTTACTTTTCCATAAGAGTTAGTTAGTTAGTTAGTTAGTTAGTTAGCAAATTTTGCATTCTTGAAAATTTTAATCAGACATATAATTACAAAAATTTGCATATTTCAACAATAGTAATAAAACTTTTTTATACTATTAATCAATTATTGTCAATTTTGTCTTTAACCCATCTTCAAAAAATGCACGAATATTTTGTCGGAATCCAAATGTAGAATTTTTCAGAATTATGCGTCAAATATTACTATATTTTAATTATATTATAAAAAATT